>Ga0214542_1002961_pt1 | contig 34990 bp, 8 predicted proteins | sample CNSS1metaG_FD_160096 | JGI IMG/M metagenome (GOLD analysis project Ga0214542, IMG submission 160096) | Root nodule microbial communities from cowpea collected in UCLA plant growth center, Los Angeles, California, USA - CNSS1 | ecosystem: Host-associated > Plants > Roots > Nodule | place: USA...
TTTTTTTTTTTTTTTTTTTTTTTTTTTTTTTTGGTATGTGTTTTTTATTTTTTTTTTATATTTAGAATAATTGTATGTGTATATTCTTCTTTATTTTTGTATTTGAAATAATTGTCAGGTGTGGGTTTAGGTATACATTGTGTTCTCCCTTCACACACACACATTTTATTCATTACATGAGTGTGGTCGTATACCCGGGTCTGAGTTGCTTAGAATTAGAGGGGATTGTGTAGTAGTGTCACAGTGGATGTACTTCCCAAGTGGTCATTGTGAGAACCCCAGCTAGAGTTTGTTTGCTTTATTGGTACTCCCACTTCTTGTTGTTTACCAACTGTCGTGGGAAATGCCATGAAGTGGGCCATAACTCTAGTGACCTTGATACTTAGGTATTAGGGAACTATCCTTGTGAGCACATATACTTTCCCTTAGAACTTTAAGCATAAAACCCATGTTAAATAAAGGCACTAAAGGGAGACTATTTGCGTCATTTACCCTCACCTTTCCTTGTATGTAATATTAAATGCATCACAATCACACCATTATTAGCCATAAACATACATTTCATTAGCCATTAGCATATCATGTGAATAAGTGCCCTGTGAGGCGCAACAAACATGCATTGCATTCCATTTTGTGGTCATTCATGATATGTTATCCAAAGATTCAAACACATAACATGCATCAGCATAAATTTTTTTTAAAAAATTACACTACAATAAGTTCAAATTGTTTCCCAATTCTCTTATCACCAAATTCTTGGAATCTTTCTTATGAAAAATGATGAAAAATAATAAAACATTCTTTGGTCAAATCAGTGGATTGAATAAAAAAAATAAAATTTTGTTTGTTATCATGTCTTTTGAAGCATCATATAGTCTTGCATACATGAAATTGCTCAAATCTATCTTTCTTTCCATCTCTCTTCAACCATAAACCTTGTTTTCTTTTCCATGGAAAATTATCATAAAGGGGACACATATCTTAAAAAGGATTACCATAAATTCTCGGAACTCACAGAAAAACAAAAGGAAGAAAAGTTCGTTAGACTAACAACTTTGAAGGACAGTCTAGGCAAAAAATAAGGCAAAAAAAAGTGATAAAAAAGAACAAAACAAGGGACATCCTGTTACATGAACTAAATTATTTTCCTCTGAATTAATTTTTTTTTTTGAGAAAAACAACCATGATTTGAAATGATGTGTGGCCATGTTTCTTTATCAAAAAAAAGTGATTATCCTTTGTTATCCAATTTGAGCCTTCCAAAAAATTTCTTTCAAATTACCCTAAACAAGGATCACCCTCCCACTGAGGGTTGACATAATATTTGCATTTGTTTCATTTGACTAGCAGTTCACCAATACAAAAATATCAAAAAAATATATATATTATTGGTCATATCAAGAAAGATATAAAAAAAAGTAAACAAGAAGTCAAACAAATTCTAAATGAAACATTATTCAAATATCCTTGTTGAAACAACCCTCACATCACTTGTTTGGGCCTTTACTATCATTCACTTCCATACCCCTAGCCTTGGCCATGATACAAGCCAAATAAAGTCCATACAAATCAAAGATTGGATGTTATCTTTCGAAGGTTTTAATTTAGAAGAAAATTTAGATTTGCTATCAGGTTTGTTCTATAAAAAAGGTAAAAAAAAAAGATTGAAAAAGTGTGTTCAAAGGTTTTCTTTTAAACACTGGGGCAGTTTATGTTTGGTTGACATGTTTTCAAAACTCCAAATTTCCAAAATTAGCATGGGCAATCAGGCAATTAAGCTAAACTTCGGTTGTCCCCTTTCAATTCATTCTTCATGAAATTCCATTTTTGCTCATACAGTATCCTCCGCTCTAAGCCTAAACCTTGACCAACCTTAACATAGTCCATCTTTATCAATTCCAAACCCAAACTGGGGCAGTCACTTTGTTTGTGATTCATATATTCCCATCATTCATTCTGAATTGGGACATTTATTTACATTGAAAACTCTGATCACATTAGGGGCAACTTGTGAAGACCCCGCCATTTTCTTAATCTCCTTATTTGGGAAAAGTCTAACATGCTTTTGCACCCTTAGACCATCCTAGGCTCTCACACTAAGGGCAAATTCTTGAAGTCCCCATCTTTTCCTTCATACCATCAATAACTAGGGAAAGCCCAAACACATTTTGTGTCCTGAGACCAATTCAAATTGGGGCAACTCTCTAGTTAATCTTCATCACCTCATCCAAACCTTTTCAAGCCCTTGGCAATTTCATGCATGTCATTCAAGTAATGTTTCAAAGAAATGATTAAAAAAGTGTTTGTTAGTAAATTAATTAGACCAAGGAAATGATTTGGAAAAGTAAAAAAAAAATCAAAGTAGAATGATTCCATGAATTCAAAATAACAATGAAATGGGAATCAATTCGAATTTGTTTTCAAAAAAACTGTAAAATAAAAATTCATACATCATACCAAGTCATGCATACATGAGTAATTCATCTTTTTGAATAAAGCAAATTTCATCCATGCATCCACGCATCCATGTATGCATCATCGTCTAAGTTTAAAAAGAAAATCATAGCATGTCATACATCATCAATGATTCATAACGTGTGCATATGCATAACTCCTCAAACATTTCTTAGATTTATGAAAAAAATGAAAAAATGAAAAAAAGAGCAAATTCCACTCATGCATTCACGCATCCATGCAAGCATATCATATAGTTCAAAAAGAAAATCATAACATTTCATGCATCATCAAATCATTCATCATACTCCACAAAATCATTGAAAATCATTTCAGAAAAAGAAAAAGAAAAAGTCAGCAACAATATTTTTTGTTTAAGTCTCAAAACCGTTAGGCATTCACTTGGTGTTTGTCGACAGTTCAAAAGCAAAATTCAGGTTCTCCTTTTTTAGATCAAGACCCTCTGCGAAGCAATGGTCATTGATTTCTTATTTCACATTGAGGCCCTTTGCGAGGCAATGGTCATCGATCTCTTTACATCAAGACCCTCTGCGAGGCAATGGTTATTGATTTCTTATGTCACATCAAGGCCCTCTGCGAGGCAATGGTCATCGATCTCTTTACATCAAGACCCTCTGCAAAGCAATGGTCATTGATTTCTTATGTCACATCGAGGCCCTCTGCGAGGCAATGGTCATCGATCTCTTTACATAAAGACCCTCTGCGAGACAATGGTCATTGATTTCTTATGTCACATCAAGGCCATCTGCGAGGCAATGGTCATTTTTTATTTCGGATCGAGACCCTCTACATGGTAATGGTCATTGAATCTTTTAGATATAGACCCTTTCCTCGGGATTGGTCTAATACTTTTTTCAAAAAGTCAAAGTACAAAAAGAATATGGTTTGTCAAATCGTGACCCTCTACATGGTAATGGTCACTGAATCTTTTGGATATAGACCCTCTCCTCGGGATTGGTCTAATCTTTTCTCAAAAAAATATAAAAAAAAAATTCAAATTGAGGCCTCTACATGGTAATGGTCACCGAATCTTTTGAATAAACCCTCTCAACGAGATTGGTCTAATTTGGTTTTTTCAAAAAGTAAAAAAAAAAAAACAAAAAGAATTAGTATGTCAAACCGAGACCCTCTACTTGGTATGGTCAAATTTATCTTCTTTTGAAACCCGAACGAAATTAGTGTTTTTATCTTTACTTATCTTTTATTACGATAATATGAAAAAGTTAAATTTTCAAATTATCTAATAAAATCTAAGTAAAGAGGGGCAGCTATTTCGTCTAGGTGAATAAATTTATTTTCGAAAAAAAATCAAAAAAAAATTAGTTAATGGAAAATAAAAAAATGTGAAACATTATTTTCTTCAAAGATTTTCAAACTTTACTTTTAGGAAAAAAAGGAAAAAAAGAGATGAAAAAAAAAGGAATAAAGAGGGAAGAGCCCAATTTGGTATTAATTATCGCAGTCCTTCTCATGAGCCCAACAACTCAACCTACTTTCTATCCTTGTTCTTGGAAGACAAATTAGTGATATGATTCTAATAATTAGAAGAAATATTTCTTCAAATGGTTATAATCAATATTACTAATTGGGATTGATTTTGTGCTCTGATTTGTTAATAGTCAGAATCAATATTACTAATTTGGGATTGATTTTGTGCTCTGATTTACTATGATTTGATTCCTATAATGTGTTGCTATCATAACCAATTCCTTCCTTATATTGTTCATTACAATTAAGGCTGAGATTGCATTGATATTGCAAGCTGTGAGTATAAATATGCACTCTATCATGACCGAAAAAAAAAAGATTCTCTACACTTCTCTAATTCTTTCCCATCATCACTCTCACATACACCCCTCCTTTTTTATCTCTATTTAAAAAAAACATATTGAAGGAGGTAGAAAAAATAAGAAGAAAACATTCTTTACACTCTCTCTTTCTCTCATTACCACCCACATAGACAATGAAATTTTTTTAAGGTATGTCACTCTCAATTCTTTCATCTTTTGATTTAGTTTTTCTTAATTTTCATTCTTTTTTTTAAATCATAAAAAATATTTTTTTCCCTTTCTTAATTGTCTGTCCGGCCGCTCGTGTCACATGACATTCAATTTAGACTTTCAATTTTTTTAATATATACAGATGATCTAAAAATAAAATATAACTTTCTTTATTTACTCTTTTATATCTATTTGGTTGCTCACGTCGCAATGACATCCACAACTACTCTAAAATAATTTTAAAAAAAATTAAAAATTTATAAATGATTAAAAAAATAAAAAAAATAAAAGATTAGAAAAAAAAATTAATTTATTTAAAGTGTCTATCCAGCCGCTCGCGTCGCGTGACACCAATTTTAAATTTAAATAAAAAGATTTTCAAAATTATTGAAAAAATTAAATCATTTTTCAAATATTTTTCCAAATAGTTTTTCAAAAAGAACTACGTAACTCTAATTCTCCATTGACATGGAGATACGTAGGAGCGATGATTAATCCTCGTTGGGCAAAAAAATCAAAAAAATAGTTTTGTTGTTTTTTGTACATTCTTTTATTAATATTTTTGGGGAAAATTAAATATTTTGAAAAAACCACATAACTTTTGCACATTTAATTAAAGGTATTGTCTTAGGACGGACATTGTGGGGTGCTAATACCTTCCCCACGCGTAACCGACTCCGGAACCCAAAATCTGATTTTTCGCAGACCTTGCTTTTTTTTATGGTTTTCTATAGTTTCCTATAATAACTATGGTGGCGACTCCCAAACTCTGTTTTTTTCAATTTTATTTTTTGGTTCGTCGTCCCGTCGCGATTTCAGTTGCGACAATTCTCTATCAAAGTGTCAATGTCCTATTTAACGATATTTCAACAAATCAAAAACATGAATTTCTAAGAGAAATATTGTAAAAAGGGTCTGAGAAAAACTTTGGCTAGGAAAGACAAGGTCTTAAGTCTAACCATAGTGACTCACCTATCTTTCATGTGACTTTACTCAGTAAAACCTAAACAATATTTTTCTCTAGAAAACTTCTATGCACCGTGCAACTAGGGATGGTAATAGGGCGAGGCCGGGACGAGTTTCACTATTCCATACCCATCTCCATTGAAAAATCCATCCTCATCCCCATAACCAAACCCAACAGATATCAAACTTTTGTCTCATCTCCATCCCCATCGGGTAACGGGTATATACTTGTACCTATACTCGTACTCGTTTTGTTACTGTTTCGATATTAATTATTCAATTTTTATAAAAAAAAATTACATAAAAGGAAACATAATATTATCAAATATTCAATATTAAGAGGAGAGTTGTTTCTTCGATATAAAATATTTATAGAGAAATTATATTATAATTGTATATATTTCAAATTAAAATACAAATAAAATTTCATGAGAAACAAAATATATGTTAAATTTGCAAAAATTAATGAATTCTAGTTGATAATTTTTTTAAAATAAAAAAAAATATTCAAATTAAAATATATTTAAATGTTTGTTTACTTTAATTTTTTAAATTCTAATGAACCTCTTTTTTATACACTAATAAAAGTTATAATACATCACTTTATCAAAATAACGCAAAGAAAAAATATTCAACTAATAATAATAAAATTTTAACATAGATATTGTATCTTTTGAACTTCAATATATGTCAGATAATGCTAAAAAGAAATTCATGACAATTACAATAAAATTTTATATTATTGTAAATAAAATTTATTTATACAATTATAGTGATAAAATTACAGTATGATAATGAGTTAAAAACTAAAAAATAATTATATAAAATATATCAAAATAGTATTTTACATTATAAGAATAAACAACAAATAAAAATATTAAAAAAATTATCAAATGTGTGTCATAAAAAGAATTTGAGAGACCATCAAATGAAATCGCACAAAAGAAAATTAATATATAATTAAGGGTATGATAAAATGAAAAATACTTTAGAGATTTAAGAAAACTTTTAAGCATCAACATACTCAATGGTTGAAAAATAACTAAAATTATTTTAGTGAAACAAAATAGTTCTTTAAATGAAACAAAAATTAATAATAATAGAGTAAGGAAGATAATTTTTTTATATTACCTTGTAAATTAAAGGTTTATGCTATTTAACACTTAAATATAGAGTGTAAAACGTTCTTATGTGAAAGAAAAATATACAATAAATAAAAATATTAAAAAAATAAAAATATTGAAATGTGAGACATAAAAAATATTGAATTGACATACATAATTTGAACATAATTGGATAAAGGTTATGATAAAATGAAAAATATATTGAAGGTACAAATGAATTTATGTCAAATCAAACAATTAGAAGAAATAAAAAATAGAAAATGTGTATTAATATATATATATATATATATAAGTTTACTTAATTGACTAATAATTTAAACAGGAACGGATATATGGCGGGGATGGGTATTTTTGTGGGTATAGGGACAGGGACGGAGCGGATATGTACTACCTAGTTGAAAAAGTTAGAGATTTCCCATACTCATACTCATACCTAGTCCATATATCAAAACAGGGACGGGTTCGGGCAATACCCTAGCTAATCCCTAGCAAAATTTTTGTAGCAAATCCCTAGTTAATCCCTAGCAAATTGGTTATAGCAAATTCCTAGCTAATCCCTATATTTGTAGCAAATCCCTAGTCAATCCCTAACAAACTGGTTGTAGCAAATCTCTCGCTAATCCCTAACAAACTTGTAGTAGCAAATCCCTAACTAATCCCTAGCAAAATGTTTGTAGCAAATCCCTAACTAATTCCTAACAAATTAGTTGTAGCAAATCCCTAGCTAATCCCTAGCAAACTATTTGTACCAAATCCCTAGCTAATCCCTAACAAAGTGGTTGTAGCAAATCTCTCGCTAATCCCTAGCAAAGTGATCCCTAGCTAAACCTTAGCTAATCCCTCGCCAATTGTAATACTTTATCTCTAGCTAAACCCTAACTAATTCCTTACCAATTATAATCCTTATAAAATGTATTTAGTTATCAATATTACGTAAAATTATGATCAATCTCGCCAACCAATTTGTATGAAACATGTAAAATTGTACCACTTGTGATAGTTTCAATAAAGCATAACTTGACATAAAAAAGAACCCCAAATTTACAAGAAAGAAATCACAGAGAAGTTTCGCCATAAGTTCTATGTGAACTGCACATTGCAATTCAGTGTAAGCACACGAAGAAGGAACAACAATGAAAAAATAACAAAATTGAGCTAACTAGAAACAAGAAAGTATATATGCAGTTCCAGATATTTTAACTAAGGTTATGTTATAGACAGAGCCTAGAATATGTACAAGCAATAATACTAAGATATGTAAAGCCTATAACATAAATCATCAACACTTTTCCTACGACCATAAGAGGTGTTCACAAAACGATTATGATGCACATGAGGAAGCTGCAGGTACTCCAAATCTGTGATAACTTCGTGCATGTTTGGTCTCAGCTTGGATTTTGTTGCAAGGCATCACAGAACAGAGGGTAGCAACCTTAAAAGCCTCATCTATATCATATTGTCCTTCAATACAATTAACCAACACAGGCAGAAGCTTTCTCTTGTTTGCCATGTATGGCTTTGCCCATTCCACCAAATTCCTTCAGCCTCAGCGGTTTGACGAAATTTAACTTTTCATTCAAATAGCTCATGTCCTTCGTCTACAGCATGAGTTTGATCCAAAACATTTCCAAACTCTGAAGGAAAGAACCTCTACATATAAATAACTATATCAAAACAACTCCAAAGACAACATACTTTCTTTAATAGTAGTCAAAAAGTTATAAGCATGATATTGGTTTGCATGAAAAATTATGCTCAAAGATATAATAAAAAATGACGGGCAATTTAAAGCACAAACATGCATAACAAACTAGAAAATATGCTTTCAAGCTAGGCAAGAATAAGCCTAGGCACAAAATTTATCACTGTTCATGTCAGCTTGTGCTACTCGAGCTATGACATAGTTTGGATTAATTTCTCAATAAGCATTTGCAAAAGAAGAAATTATTTTAACCAATGATTTCTAAAGAATCAGAGGTACATAAGTTGATTTTAACCAATGAGAAAAGCTTGATGCATTTTACCTCTTTAATATGTTGAGGAGCTTATCTAAACTGGACCTCATGCAGACCAAGGCAAAGTTGTAAAATATATAAATTTGCTATCTTACTGGATTGGTTAATAAAATGTTTTGGTGGAATTTCTTACAAATTTAGAGAGCAAACAAAATTACCAAATATCAGATATCATGATAAGTCTTTAAGATTTTAAATTGGACATGATTGACTTTAGGGCATTATCACATTTTTACTTTGCAATGTCTTCCCCCGTATTGTTTACAAAAGTTGAAATATATCTTTAATATGCATATAAAATAATAAAACATGTTTGTAAATATGATTTGGTGGTACCCTTGCACATTAATATCATATATGGAAGAATTGAGTTCTCGTGCTTTTTGTTATCCTCATCTTGCAATGAAACCAAAAAATTGGAATACAATCATAAAAATTAACATTGGAATTCTAAAATTGTATGCAGGCAAAGAGCATAATCACATACATATCTGAGGTGGAAGTTAGTGGCACATGGCAAATTAAGTCACTACACATTTAATTTGAAGGGATTGTTTCTTTTAAAAAAGATAGCCAACTTACAAAATGAGCCACAACACTAAGATTCTCGGGCAATAATGACCTTGGCAATTGCTGCTTTGTGGGTTCATACACTCCAATAAAATTTGCAGACGCCCTGTAAGGAGGAAGAATTCATATATTAGGATTAATATTATAGAATTCATCTTTATAAAATAACTCAAATAGAATTAATATAGCAGTTAGTAATAAAGATGAGAAATGGGATAAAACTTTTAAGAAACTAACACAATTAAAATTTATACTTTTAAGAAGCAGAGTAATAAGTTCATGATTTCCTAATAATTTAGTCCTAATCTCAATAATTCAACTCTACTCACCGAGATAAACATTGTATCAATTGTCCAACAATAATATATAACGTTGTTACTTATCCTATAATAAAAACTTATATCACAGCATGCCTGATGTATGAACTCTATTTCAAATCATTTTATATATTTTGACCTGAAGTGGCATGTCATTTAAAATCTCTATAAATATAGTATTTTCTTTTACACATGATTAAGATCTCATAAAAGTAAAATGAACTAGTGAGCCTACAAAATGATAAAATTCTCAACAATATATTTAAGATCATTTGCTAATAATGCGTGGTTTGTTTTTATTACATAAGGATACTTAAACAGAAAAAAAATGAATTTAAAAGTCAAGAACTAGAAACTGAGAAAGCGAATAAAATAAAGCAATTAAAATAACCTGAGAAGCAGAGTTAGATTCTCATTGCGAATGGCAAATATGGATATGAAACCTGTGAGAAAGTATTTCAACAAATGAAATAAGTGTTAATCTCACTTATTCTCACTACATCTATGGGACAAAGAAGAAAAGAAGCATTCCCAAATCGTAATGTCTTACTTCATCGAAATGAAAATGATTATAAAACTAAGAACTTTGTTGCAAACGATTACAAAACTAAGAACTTAGGAAAAGGAACAAATGATTACCTATTGTCGGCAAAGGTAACCAAATCAATGTTTACCCTAATCCCCCAATCCGGTGTTGTTCACACAGTAATGGCAACAACGCTACCTCCTTCACTTCGATGAAACGCAACAACGGTGGCTCCTCCGTTCAAATACAGGATTTCGCCAGTGTTGGAATCGTCTCATTCACGATCTGCCAAACAACAACACCATGAACAACTAATCGATTAATCAATCACTACTTTGCTTCGATAAAAATCAAGAAGATGAACGAGAAACGACAAAAGTAGAGATAATTAACCTAATCAAGGAACCGAACTTGATGTTGACGACGTAATCAAGCTGACACCTCTCGAAGCTCTCTTCCATGCTCCTGGTCAATCTCTTCCATGCTCTCCACCATACTTCGTTGCATTCAGTTTTTCCGTCACTTTCGCTTTTCGCAGAAAATCTAAGCTTCCAATGTTTTAGAACAATTTTAATATTATTTGAAAAGTGATTTGAAGATTTGGATACGTGTCTTCAAAATCAAAAGCTACGGCACATACTTATATTTTTAATTTATTGATTTTTATTTCCTATTTAATATTATTTTCTTTTTTTATGTAATTATTTTATTTATATATATTTTTACACAAATATTATAAAGTTATAAACTAATATCAATAATTATTTATGAAAAAATAATTTATGTAAATATAAAAATATTACATAGTAATATTAATAATCATTTATAAAAAATTTAATTATATACTAAAAATAATTAAATATTATATTATTTTTAAGTATATAATTAAGTTAAGTTAAATATTCATATTTTACAAAAGAAATGGTTATATATAATTTATTTTTATTTATAATGTATCACAAATAATTTATTTAATATTTAAAAATCTAAAAATAAATAAACATATAAAAGAAATAAAACAGTAAAATATAATAAATTTCTAATAATATAAATTAATTAATAATCCTTTTATTTCAAATCATAATTTATAAAGATATGAAAAAATATTTGTAAACATTTTTTTGCAAAATATAATTCTAAAAAAAATTTATAGACATTTTTTATGAAAAACTATTTTACAATAAAATTTACAAGTATCTTTCTGTAGATATTTATTTTAAGAAAATTTATAACAAAACCAACTGGATTAATATTAATTATTTATATAATTTTTTACAAAATTCGTAGAGACTTCTTGAAAAAAAATAATTCTTAAAAATTTTCATTACACTATTATGAAACATATTTCATAATAAAATTTACAAATAGTTTTTATAGACAACTTTTTAAAATTTTATATTCTTCTAATAATAATAATATATAGTAATATAAATTAATTAATATTTTTATTTAAAATAAATTAACATAAAAAGATATAATAAAGGTATTAATTTATATTTCTCAAATGACATAGTAACTTGCCTTTCCATTGTTCGAATACAAAAGTAACTTGACGTTCTAGTCTACAAGTCAAGAGTAGCTCAACTTTTCAATGTTCAAGTAAAGAGTAACTCTATGTTCCAATACCTACATACAGGAGAAACTCGATATTACAATGCCCGAGTACAGGAGTGAACTCAATGTTCCAATGTTTGAATACAAGAGTGGCTCTACGTGACAATACCTGAGTGGAGCAAGAACAACTCAAAATTCCAATATCAAGAGTATAGTAGAGCTCAAGGACATCCTTGAGCCACCAGTCCTGTTAGAAAAATAATAGCTAAACAAAGGACAAGCCAATGAACTTCAAAAGGGATATCAAACTTGGTGAGATGATCATATAATAAAAGCAATTGCTAAGTAGATAGACGTTACAATACCTGAATTCAAGGAAGAACGTTTCAGAAGGAAGACTTAGTTTGAAGAAAGTTCGATGATGCTCCAGACTTTAAAACAGAAGGAAAGCTAAAAGAACTTAACGGAAAAATAATAACCAATATCATCTCAAGACAAAACTCAAGAAAAAAAAAAGTAATCATGAAGAAAGAAAGTTGAAGGACAAAGACTTACAAAAGCGAAAAAAGAAGCAAATGCAAATGATGTTTCCTTTCCTATGCTCCTCTTGCTGACGCACAAGAACAAACATCCATAATCAAAAAGTCCGTCTAAGGCGACAACACATACAAAACCTGTCTAAGATGACAACAAATGAAACTACCAAAGTCGATAACACGAGTTAAAGTCTATTCTGACGGTACATAAAAGATGTATTAAAACTTGTTCCAATGGTCATGTAAAGCAACCTACTTAATGATGTATTGTTACTAAGGTACGAAGACGTGTATACTTTTTTTTTTTTCTTTCGCTTGAATTTTGTATGCTCTTATTTAAAGGATAAAATATTCGTATCCACTTTATTTATAAATAAAAGAGCACTCCATAACCAAGGAACAAAATTATCTTACTTTAAGTTAGTCATCATTAACTTTGAGACAAAAGAATTCATTTTATTTTTGTTCTTCAGATAAGACACTCGGCTTTTTACCACACTTATAGCGAAACAAATTTATATCTAAATCAATAATATAAAACTTACTTACTCATACATTATGATATAATCATATCTTTAATTATATATGATCTCTTATATGTATCCTAACTCCGACAATGAATATTTTTAAAATAATTAGATATTAATGAATGTTGCAAAAGAACCAAAATGACACAATAATTTTAATAAACTGAGTATAATAATATCTAAATAACTATAACACTGTATTAGTAAATAAGTTTACATATTCACTTTTAAATTACAATTTATTTACATTAATAGACGAATCTCCGTCTCCAATATAATGTTTTATAAGCAGTTATCAGTCATTGCTAGAAGCTTATGAGTATTGACCAATGAACAAAACCCAAAAGCACCACAAGGACGTCGTAGACCACTGACAACGCAAGCACAGATAAAGCAAATGAAGTCCAAATTGGTCAACTAATTAACTCAACTTCAGAAATAACAATGATTGATGGACTGATTATAAGTCAAGACGCATTTTTTATTTTTAATTTGAATTTTTACATTTATTCCAATGTAATAATTTTATGACACTTGATATGTTTTGGGTCAGATTTTTTTCTTCTTTTGATGTTTTATAGGCTTTCTCAGCATTATAGTGATAAGTGAGGTTTCGGTCATCAAACCAGTCCGGTTCGTCAAGTCGGCCTGGCCCATCAAGGTCGTATGGTCGAGCGGGCCAGATGACCTAGACATGCAAATTAGACCCGTTTGGATCGTTAGACCCATTAAGGTTGTCTGTCTGACCCGACCTATCTAAGTCATCAGGTCCACCCAACCCGTCTCAGTCATTTGGCACGCCCTGCCCAGCGTAGTTGTTGTTCTTGCCCGACCCGTTTGGGTTGTCAAGCCCATTCGACTCGTGTGGGTCTTCAAGCCCACCCAACTCATCTGCTCGTCGAATCCGTTTTAGTAGTCAGGCCCGCTCAACTCATCTTGATCGTCGCCCCACCTGGGTCGTCTATGTCGTCAAGCCTGCTTGGTTTGTCGGATCGTCAAGTTGGCCCGACCCGTGTGGGTCATCGACCGCTCCGGTCTGTCTAGGTCATCAGGATTGTCTAGGCCAAATTGACACCTCTAATATTGAGCAATGAGGAATTCTACAAATTGTGAAATTTCAATTTCCTTTCTTTTAGAATGAATTTCAAATTCTACTATTTTAATTATTTGAAATACCTTCTTAAAATTCTTCAATTTTGATTTCTTCCAAACAAGTCATTTACTTAAAAGAAATTCAAATTCTTCAAATAAATAAATTACTCTCTTAAATTGCCTCATCCAAATACATCATTAAGGGATCAAATTCTTGCACTCAAATACCACACACAAACATTTACCAACTAGCATGTTCTGTGTCACTATGAACTGCAATGTTAATACCACAAAGTCAGTGGACATAGTACTATTTCAAGGTCAACATGGGAAACACGGATTTCGTAGTTGAAGGAAGTACAAACTCAACAAGTTAAAAGGAAAGAAAAAGTTCAGCTCGATAAGAAGTTCTTGTACACCGTTTGGTTCTTTCATTTTCATACAAACGCCTCTACTCCACTTTGTCTCTTGAAAACACTAGCTCTGAATGCAAAGTTTGAAATTTTAGTTGCTTGGTTTGTGCCGCTCTATTGTCTTCTAATTGATGTCATTATCACTTCAATGCAACAGGATGAACAAACTATCCATACAAGACCATCCACCACAACCATGATTCTAGTGGTAAGGACAAAAACAAGGACATATATTTTACATCCCACAATTAAATGTTTGGGTAAATGTAATATTGCATTGCATTGTCCAAATAAGAAAAACATGGACTTGAAGGACAGAGGTTTTCTCTACAAAGTTATGCTCCACTAGCTCATCTAATACCTCCAGTGATATTGATATTGGAGAATTGAAGTGAAATCAGCAATCAAGTTAACGATAAAGATGGGGTTAAAAGGAAGTACATATTTTGAACTACATGCTTGGTTCTAAAGAGCATGTTCTTTGCCTATTGATGGAGACAGTTGTATTAATGTGGCTAGTGCTAGGTTGGTTAGCAAACTAGACCTTAAGAACCACCCTACATCCTAAACCTTATTATTTGAAATGGCTTTGTAGAGGTGAGTTGGTTGTTGACCAACACATTGGTTAATTTTACAATTGAAAAATATAAAGATGGGTTGTTGTGTAATGTGATGCACATGGAAGTTGATAATAGTTTGCTTGGTAAACCTTGGCAAGTTGAAAGAAACGTGAATTATCATGTGAAGTTCAACAAATTCTCTTACATTGTCATATGACGAAACTTGATTCACTTTCCCTTGAAGAAGCAAGAGCTAATCAAATTGCATTGAAAGAGAAGATAGGAAAAGAGAGATAGTTGGGAAAAAAAATGAACGTAGACAAACAGAAAGGGAAAAAATGGGATTAAAAGAGTGACTTGCGAGAAAACGAAATGAGTGTAAAAGAGTACAGGAGAGAGGGCAATAAAAATAAAGAAAAATGTGAGTGATCTTGTGATTATGCTACTCATTTGTTTGATTTTGTATCTAATTATTTGATTAAATGAAAAATTGGAAAGGAGCTGTCAAATGAGGAATGTACATTTCTAATCCCTACTTCCACGCTGAACTATGAATTCATTTCTACTTTTAGATTTTCTTATGCACCTAACCATAGAACTAACTTCCTTTATTTTAATTCCTAAGAAAGAATTAAAGGATAAGTTAACAAGGAAATTTGAAGAGAATGATGCACATGAAGATCAAGGCAACCATTGTGGTAACAAACTTTGAACCATCTCATGTCTTGGCCTAATGTTTTTTATTGATTTGCAACCAGTGTTAAATTCTTGATTTGCATGATACTTAAGATTTGCATAATCTTATTTTTAGCTCACAGTGCGAAGCCCAAGAGACTTGAAAATAACACTTATCATTCTTCAACACTCTTTAAATTTGCGGACAAAATCACTTAAAGAAAGAGGGAATGATGAAGATCAACCAAGGAGAAGGGACGACAAAGCACTACAAGTAGATCAATGACAACGGAAAACGCTAGAAAGGCAACTGAAGCCCAAATTGAGCCAAATTCACACATAGAATAATTTATTCAACTTGTGGAATAAATATTATGGATAGACTGAATACAAAGACCAGGATCGTTTTCTACTTTTCCTTTGAAATTTTGTATTTATTCCAATGCAATAATTTCAGATGATTGTAGATGTCTTGAGTCTGTTTTTTATGTTTTATAGGTTTTGAAAGCCATTATATTGATTAGGGAGCTTTTATTCCAGTGAATAGTTCATTCTTAATGTTGATACGACACGAAGTCAGTGAACAGGGAACTCAAGTGCTGATACCTCGATGTCAGTGAACAGGACACTCTTTCAAGGTCAACATGGGGAAACATAAAGATTCAGGAGTTGAAGATAAGAGCTCAATAGATATCCTTTTAGCTAAAAAATATTAGGATTAAATATGTTTTTAGTCCCTCAAGTTTCAGCGAAATTTGGAATTAGTCCTTCATTAAAACTTTTGACCAATTTAGTCATTCATCTTTCAAAATGCGTGAATTTAGTCCTTTTAACCAAATTTTGTTAAGTTTATCTGACGTTTCGAACGTATTTCATGATAGTATTTAAGTTAACATTGAAGCAAAAATGTGTCAAACAGTATAAATAATTTAAATACTATCATGAAATGCGCTTGAAATGTCAGATAAACTTAACAAAGTTTGGTTAAAAGGACTAAATTCACGCATTTTGGAAGATGAAGGACTAAATTGGTCAAAAATTTTGATGAGGGACTAAACCCAAATTTCGCTCAAACTTGAGGGACCAAAAACATATTTAACCCAAAATATTATGCCAAAAATCGATGCACTACTCCAATCTAAGCGCTCAAACTAAGTAGTAACAGATTAACATTGACACCAGAACATTACACAATCCACTCCCATTACAAACCTAATCTATAGTTGCATTCTATTACGACACCATACCATTAAATAGTGAGATGAAACATTGTTAAAATAGAAATATTGCCAGGAACTGCAAAATAGTGCAAGAATCTCAAGGGAAAAAATCCTGCCGGTACCATAGTTATATGGAACCTTTATTCAAAATAGAAGAATAAAAAAGCACAAACCAGTATGTCAAAAGGGGAAATTACAACAAATTCATCCTTTTCCACCAATAATGCTAGAGGCAAGGTCAGCAACACTGCATTAATAGAGAATACAAAATATGATTACATAACACAGTGGTAGGCAGTGCAATACTAAATGAGAACCTAATCACATTTTCAAAAGACTATAGTAGAAAAAATTCACAAAAAAAGAGCAATAAATTTAAAGGGACAACAAAAGTGTTTTTCCTACCGGATAATGTCTAAATCTAAATCATATCTAATGATGAACCATTTAAATCTAAACTTTCTAATGGGGCGTATAGTGTTTTTGTTTTAAGTTCCAATTATCCTCTACCTCAAACATTGCACTACCCTTCATCTAATCAACTCTGCTTATTAGAGTATTTACATATCTTCTCTACACAAAGCCCTACTACCCAAGGTAAGATTTACCACCTTTTCAACAATAAATGGTACTCCAAATCTGTTAGGAACTAAGAATTGAAAAGAGAAAGAAAAAAAAAGGTTTAATTGAATAGAATGAAAAAAAAATAAGAAATAGGAAAGCACTCTCTCCTTCAAGGGCTTCACCTTCACAAAGAGCTAACGTGTTTACAAAATTCACCTCCTTCCCCTCTCCTCACCTTCTTTCTTATTTATATCTGACTAACAACTCAAGTAACTAACTCATGAATACTCCAACTATCTTAACTAATTTCTCTTCTTCATGTATCCTAACAAAATCCCTCTCTAATGCAATCATTTCTAATTATATTTATTATCTAGTGTGTCTACTCATGTATTATAATATTTTCACATTTGCACTACCATGCTTATTTCCTTGTTGCTTATTACTCTTTAGTATTCAGTTCTAAGTAAGTGGTTACTTTGGTCCTTGAAAGTGGAAGACACCATCATATTAGTCCTTAAAACTAAGATGTTGTTAAATAAATCCTAAACTTTTACAGTTACATCAGTCACATTATTTTTTAATTATGGACAAACTGGATTGGTGATTTACACTTTTAGAGACTCTTTTACTTTCCAGTAGTAGTTTAGTTACTAATAATGTGACAACTTCCTACAAATATAGGGACCAAATAACTGTTTACTCTTCAATACTATATGACTTAACGATCCCTATAGTTATGCAGTAAGATTTTCCTTCAATCTTCAGTGTTACTTTTCTATCACTAATAATGCTTATAGCACTCCCTCATTTCACTCAACCGTTTGAATTGTATGGCTTATTATCATGCTCTCTATTTTCTCATCATGAAGTACCGTGGTTCCAAGCCACTTCAATCATGTGACATAAGGTATGGCCTCCCATTTTAACTATAAGCTCAAACAAGTGCCCCTTCTGCTTAACATGCATTCACACACTATGTTTAACTTCTACTTACACAAAATTTGTGTGTTCTCAAAGCATGTCTCCACATCTCTACCTTTCCATTCGGCTTCTTTCTCAACACTCCACCTAGTACTATATCATCGGCAAAATGCATGCATCATGACACCAGCTCTTCATTTTGTTCCTGAAGCTGAAGCACGTGTTTGGGGTTCTGAAATTGCCCAAAATAATACACTCTATAGAATCCAATAGAGGCAAACATAGTTTGTGATTGAAATCTCTCGCTGACTTCGATTTTTTAAAGGAATATAAGAAACTGACTTCTAAATGTAATAAAAGAGACCCGGACCTATAAAGGCTGACCAAGTCATATCTTTCTTGCCGTTCAGCTTGCCCTGAGATGACGATAAGGAACTAATTTAAAACCAAGACAAAAATCATTGTCCCTTAGACTTCAGTTACTAAAAACCAAGTTTCTCATGATTGGACCATATCTGTGACAGGTGCATAGATTCCCTATCAACTCTCCTTCTAACCAACTCCAGAATCACAACCAAATGGGTTAAAAAAGCATTGAATCTTTAAATGCACACCAAAAACACAATGCATTCATAACTAACAAGAGCACGTAGACCAATTAAACATCAGCCTCGAAGTATAATATAACCTCTATACAATAACCGACAATCAAAGAGACGAGAGAATTTAATCAAATAAAAAGGAATAGAATATTTAAAAAAAAAAAAAAAAACTAAAACAAAATTTACTTTTGCATTTAGATTTGAGATGTAATTAGGGTTTTCAAGAATAATACCTCATTTAGGTGGAGCGGAGTAATGTTGGAGGAGATCATCATAAGGGTCCCTCCTACCAGGAACTTGGCTAATTTGGGCATCCCATGCAAGCTGAGAATTGTGGCGTTCGAATGTCCAAAAACCATAGGGCCGCATGGGGTAGCTCCACATCTCCTTTGTCTTCTCGCACCTGTCCTTCACTCTATAAACGTGCTCCCTGAACCTCCGATCTCTTTCCTTCGGGTCTTCCATCAACTTCAATACCAAGTTTTCCGCAAATTCCATGATGAAACCCATTTCCCCTCTCTTCTCTTCTCTTCCCTTCCAATAAAGAAACAGAAGTCCCCAAATTTAATGTTACAAAACCTAAATTACGAGAACGAACTGTGACGAAGGATTACGAGGATAAACGTAATTATAACAGTAAAACCACAATAAAATCCACGAATCTGGAACCTTTCGAGAAAATATACGAAGAATTCGAGATACTAAAATTGCAATTTAATGGTTGAAACGCGAAAATTGAGTGTGAGAAAGTGTTTTGCTACGTTACCTGTTCCGATCAGCACGAAATGAAAGGTTGAAAGTTTCCCTGCTGCGTTTAAACTTCGCTAAACCCACCAGTGATCTTTTTTCCTTTTCTTGTTTTGGTCAACTTAAGAAAAAAGAAATAGGTCCAAAGTTCCTAAGTCCACTAGGCCCACCTTTTAAGCTCAACCAAGCGATTTACTATTTACACTCTCACTTTACTTTTATTCTTATCACCCAATAAACTTTTCTTAGTCTAAAAAATTATTAATCTCACATTTTATTTTTCACGCTCTAAAAACTTCAGCCATGAACGTCTCTTACTAATCTCTACAATGAATTTGAGTGCTACAACGTTGTGACTCCTAGGTCACATAAAAGACAAAATTAATCTTTTATAGTCTCTCACAATAGTTATACATCCAACCAATGTCAGTTATAGGAATTCATCCAACTCTCACCACTTAAATGTCATTATCTATATAAGTATGTAAGTTTAGTAAAATTAGGATGACTTACTCTTGGAATTCAAATTTAATACTTACACTATACTTACTTAATTGAAGCAATCCTCCTTAGAATTACTTCCATTATCATCATAATATACAAGAGAATTACTCAAAGACCACAAATCATCATTATTATACAATTTAGAACTTGAACAAAACACCACAACACTTAGCATTGAACTGCACACCCAATAACACCCTCTAACGCTCAACACCACTCCATCAATGCCCAACGTTAATGCTCGTAAAGCCCTCTATAACGGAACATGTAGCGCCCAACGTGACAAGCTATTGAAACTCATGATGAAGTGAATGCCCAATGGTATTTAGGCGGTACCATGTGTCAGATAACCCAAACTTGAGTTGTGCCTAACAGAGATAAAGTAGAGTCAAGATCTCTGAAGCTCTTTGCCATAATGGTGTCAGATGGTTTCCAACACACCCAACACTATAACAGTCAGCAAATCTCTAATTCCTTTGTGATTGAAATGGTTCAATGCTCTATTTGAGTATTTTGCTTCTTCCATATTACTTCAATAAATTATCTTTAATTTTAAAATATCTCATATAGCATCATTAAACCAATTTGATCACTCAAATACCACTAATTCACAACACCAACTTACCATCCACAAATTCAATAATGTAAATCAACAAATTCACTATTATCCATCAATTCAACTACAATAATGCATAATAATCTCAGTTAAGGCATTTTCACAATCATCTATTTTAGTCAAATGCATATTAAACACCCAAATCTTAAAATGCTAAAAATTATAAAAGAATTAAAAGCTTCCTTTACTTGGAGAATGACTTCTACTATAGCCCATTCCTTACCTACACAACTCCCATACTTAGAATTGCTCTATCTACACAAGGAAAAACTCGATCAATGATCAAAGCACAACATTATGATAACAAACAAAGTGAGACTACCATTGATCATCTATAAGTCTCATGCACGGAAGGAAGGTCACATGAACAGGGAAAAGCGGGTTGCTCATCAAAGGAAAAGAGTAGAAAATGAACTTACTCTAAAAAAGAAATTGATTGGGGGCTTATGGAGTACTTTTCTCAAGGATCAATTTGTACGATGTCTGGTCTTCAAAAGGATGAAGGTAGAGTTGACACTTTTAGAGAGAAGGTAGAGGAGGGTCTTTAGAAATAAGATCTAGAGAGATAATTTTTTTAAATGAACTCGATTAGAAGAAATTTTATATACCGACTCATCCTTATAATAATAAAAAATAATCGAGAGTCGTCTTTATTAAAACAAGTACTACTCTTAAACTAATGTACAAGTCCTTATATTCCCTCCAACAAGAAAATTTTGTGCCCGTGAAAATTAACTTACCAGGAAAAGGGTGAGATAGGACTTCCTCATGTTCTCTTCTAATTCTCATGTGGAGTCACCAGTCCTAGCATACTGATATATTTTCCATTTAATTGCTTTATTCTTTAACCTTCTATTATATTTTTGCCATACTCTTCTTAGATACCTTTATTGATACAATCCTAATACGAAAGATGATGATGGTTTTTTACTTTAGATTTTTTTTGTAAAAATAATCAATATAACTAGAATAAATAATATAAAATAAAATTAATTAAAATACATTGATAAATAAAGAAAAATTGTAAAGAATTGTGTTTTACATGGACACCTGTTATTAAAAAAACACCTATTATTAAAAAAAGTGAAAGAGACCACTTATATTGTAAATATTCCAAGACTTTTCTCGTTTTTTTTAAAGCTAGTTATAGTAGGATTGAATTAATTGTTCTTACTTTAAGAGATATACTTCATCTCCTTATTTGATGTCTTTTTCTTAGAAAATACCATTTTATTAAATAATTCGTTTTAGCATTATTTTTGTGTAAGTCACTCTCATACGATAATTGTTATATTTAACAATTTTATTTTAGAATATATAATGCTTAATCCGAGATTTAAAACTATCATGTTGACTTTCAACATTGGAGTTTTTTTCTGTCTTCTGTTGAACATTAAAAGCATATTGTTTTGATACTTTAAAGATAATTTTAATATAATTTTAAAATTAATAATTATCAGTGTATTTTAAAAACATAGCAGAGAAACAATAGATAAAAATCAGTAGAGAATTCAAACTCCTAAGTTGCTGCTTTGAGAGATACTATATAAAACCAAGCATTGGTCTTTGAGTTGTATCCTTGCAAGAATGGAAGACAATAACCATGATATTGTAAATAAAATATGAGATAAAAGTAAATTTATTATACCGTTTTTTTTATTGGTTATGAAATAAAATATTTAAACTTAATTTTATGATATTTTTTTATTGGTCGCTATTGGACTTTCATTCTCTCCTCAATCATCTTTCTATTGGTAACATTCATCACAATTTAGGTCTTCTGTTGAGTTATTTTTTTACTGTCATGAAAACATTTATCACAATTTAGATCTTCTACTGAGTTATTTTTTTTTTTGTCATGAAAAGATGACAGTAAAATAAACTCAACAGATAATTTGAACTCCATTTCTGATCTCTCACATTTTCTTTGAAATGTTCTTTCAATTTGAAAAAGACAAAAAATCATCATCTTTCAATATTGGCAGGGATGTGTCTACTAACACTATTAGTGTCCCTTCCAAGCCTAAAGCCGCCAGAGTGCCATGAATTGGATGTAACAAAATGTGAGAAAGCTTCCACACTGCATCTAGTTGTGTTCTATGGTGCACTCTACACTCTAGCACTAGGAACAGGTGGAACCAAGCCCAACATTTCCACCATTGGTGCTGATCAATTTGATGACTATGACCCCAAAGAGAAGAAGTACAAACTCTCCTTCTTCAATTGGTGGATGTTCAACATCTTCATTGAAACCCTCTTTGCAAATTCTATCTTAGTCTACATACAAGATAATGTGGGGTGGACTCTTGACTATGCTTTTCCCACTCTTGGACTTCAAATTTTTGTAGCCATTTTTTTGGTAGGCACTCCCTTTTACAGACACAAATTACCCACTGGGAGTCCATTCACTAAGATGGCTAAGGTCATAGTGGCTGCTATTAGAAAATGGAACAATCCTATTCCTAGTGACACTAAACAACTCTATGAGCTTGATTTGGAAGAGTATGCCAAGAAAGGGAGAGTCAGAATTCATCCTACTCCAACCTTGAGGTCTAACTTCTACCTTAATTTCTCATCCACTTCATATTCTTAACTTCTCATATGATTCTGTTTAAATGGTTAAAACGACTTACTATAACATGTATTCTGATATCATAGTTGTGAACAACATAAAAATATATTCTTTCTATGATGTCACAAAAGCCTATTCTTTCTATGATGTCACAAAAGCCTATTATAGTAAGTCAAACTTATTATGTTTGTTCATAGCATACCATAGTAAGTATGACCTGACATAGTGTTATTGGTGTTTTTGGCTATCCTAATTAATGTTTTCTGGCTCTACCACCATATATATGCATGTAGGTTTCTCAACAAGGTATGCGTCAAGACAAATTCAAGTGCATGTGGATGGAAACTAAACCCGGTTACTCATGTAGAGGAGACTAAACAAATGCTTAGAATGATCCCAATCTTGGTTGCCACTTTCATTCCCTTTTCATTCCCAGTGCAATGGTTGCACAAATAGGTACCCTTTTTGTGAAGCAGGGTATAACACTTGACAGAGGCATTGGTAGCTTCAACATCCCCGCTAAAAATTTAAGCACATTTATGACTCTATCCATGCTTATTTGTGTGGTGCTCTATGACCGTTTCTTTGTGAAGATTATGCAAAGATTCACCAAGAACCCTAGAGGAATAACTCTTCTACAAAGGGTTGGAATTGGCCTCATAATCCACATAGTGATCATGGTAATTGCATCTTTTACTAAAAGGTACAAACTTAAAACGGTCAAGGAACTTGTTAGTTTTCAGATTAATTAAATTTATTTAGATATTGTTGATCTTGTAGTGGATGATATTTTGGGATTTAAATATGAATTTTGAACTTAGTTTGTTTTGTTTATATAAATATTTTTCTTTAAGGGTTTTGCATGCCAAAAGTAATTAGAAGAAAAAGGTTTTTATAAACCTTTGTAGTAAATTTGATTGTACATTTTTTCTTTCTTGTGCTTGCATAAAATTTTTTTATATTTAGTCTAATTGAGGAAGATAATAATGTTAATTGCTATTGTTATTAGATTTTTTTCGTTTGTAATTGAGTGTTGAATATTTGGTGAATGGTTTTTGAAGAACTAGGTATGAGTTCTTCAAAATACGATTGTATTTTTGGAAGATCTATAAGGTATTTTAGCCTAAATGTTTATTCTAGTTACAAATTTTGGTGTGATTGAATGATTAGAATTTGTAACATATAATGATTCAATTTACGTTTTAGCTCATCTTAAAATGAAATTGTATCACATTTGCAAAATTGTGGTCGTATTGAACATGGCCTCATAGCTTTGATTGTTGTTTTTATACGAATACTTTGTGAGTATAATAACTGTACGTGTCCGTAAGAAGTTAGAGTTATTCATAATTTTTCGCGGACCATTTGTCAAGTTAGAGTTATTAAGGAATACAGGTATTTGTACAAATGTGATGATGATTCTTTTCATAGATTTGCTTGTTAAAAGTTGTTGGTAGATCGATTTGTCTTATGTATCATTTACAATTTATTTATATTTAGTCTAATAGAGGACTACGATCTTGTTAGTTTTCGGATTGATTAAATTTATTTAGATATTGATGATCTTATCTTCGATGATATATTGGGATTTAAATATGAATTTGGACTTGGTTTGTTTTGTTTATATAATATTGTTATATATCACGAATTTATATGTTGGTTAATATTGTAGGTGTGATTGTAGGATTTGAATTATCTTGGAGCATTATTATATAGATATTGCATTAAGTAATGAATCTTAAAGCGACATGTTTTTTGTTGTTGTTGTATTGGCAAATATTTAATAATACGTAAATTCCCTTATAATTGTATCTATAATTGTGCTTCAGTAGTTAGACTAGATCAATATTTTTCTTTAAGGGTTTTGCATGCCAAAAGTAATTAGCAGAAAAAGGTTTTTATAAACCTTTGTAGTAAATTTGATTGTACATTTTTTCTTTTTTGTGCTTGCATAAATATTGTTTAAATTTAGTCTAATTGCGGAAGATAATAGTGTTAATTGTTATTGTTATTAGATTTTTTTCGTTTATAATTGAGTGTTGAATATTCGGTGAATGGTTTCTGAAGAACTAGGTATGAGTTCTTCAAAATACAATTGTATTTTTGGAAGATCTATCAAGTATTTTAGCCTAAATGTTTATTCTAGTTACAAATTTTGGTGTTATTAAATGATTAGAGTTTGTAACATACGATGATGTAATTTACGTTTTAGCTCATCTTAGAATGAAATTGTATCATGTTTGCAAAATTGTGGTCATACTGAACATGACCTCATAGCTTTGATTGTTGTTTTTATACGCATATTTTGTGATTATAATAATTATACATGTTTGTGAGAAGTTAGAGTTGTTTATCATTTTTTGCGGACCATTTGTCATGTTATGGTAATTAAGAAATGCAAGTTTTTGTACAAATGTAATGATGATTCTTTTCATAGAGTTGCTTGTTAAAAGTTGTTGCTAGATATATTTGTCTTGTGTATCGTGTACAATTTATTTCTATTTAGTCTAATAGAGGACTATGGTCTTGTTAGTTTTCGGGTTGAATAAATTTATTTCGATTCAACTACTCTTGTCGTGAATGACGTTTGGAACATAGGTTTGTTTTGTTGATATAATTGTTATAAATGACGAGTTTATATGTTGGTTAGGATTGTAAGTGTGATTGTAGCATTAAAATTATCTTATAATATGGTTATACAATTTTTGCATTTGGTAGTGAATCTTAATTCAATGTTTTTTGTGGCAGTATAGGCATGTTGTTAATAATATGTATATTCCCTTTGAGTTGTATCTGTAATTGTGCTCTAGTAGTTAAATTAGATAAGTATTTTGTTCTAAGGGTTTTAAATGTGAGAAGTAATTAGAAAAAAAAAATTTTCTTGTAAACCTTTGTAGTAGATTCTATTGTCTATTTTTCGTTGTACTGCATGCAAAAAAATTGTTAATGTTTAGTTTAGTTGAGGATGACAATTATGTTAATTGTTGTTGTTATTAGATTTTTTTTATTTGTAATTGAGTGTTGAATTTTTGGTGAATGATTTTTGAAGAACTAGGTATGAGTTCTTCAAAATAGTATTGTATTTTTGGAAGATCTATCAAGTGTTGTAGCTTAAATGTGATGAGTTATTATTTTAGTTACAAATTTTGGTGTGATTGAATTATTAGAGTTTTGTAATAGTACGATGATGCAATTAGCATTTTAGCTAATCTTAGAATGAAATTGTGTCACATTTGCAAAATTATGGTCATGTTGAACATGACCTCATAGCTTTGATTGTTGTTTTTATACGCACACTTTGTGAGTATGATAACTGTACATGTCCGTGAGAAGTTAGAGTTGTTCATCATTTTTCATGACCATTTGTCAAGTTAGGGTAATTAAGGAATGCAAGTATTTGTACAAATGTAATGATGATTCTTTTCATAGAGTTGCTTGTTAAAAGTTGTTGCTAGATAGATTTGTCTTATGTATCGTTTACAATTTATTTCTATTTAGTCTAATAGAGGACTACGATCTTGTTAGTTTTCGGATTGATTAAATTTATTTAGATATTGTTGATCTTGTAGTGGATGATATTTTGGGATTTAAATATGAATTTTGGACTTAGTTTGTTTTGTTTATATAATATTGTTATATATGACGAGTTTATATGTTGGTTAATATTGTAGGTGTGATTGTAGGATTTGAATATACATAGGCATTCTAAGATTAATTGGTAGGAAATGAGCACTCTTGGTTAATTTTTCCATAACCACCCATATTGGATCATTAACCATCACTAATTATGGTAAATGGGTAACAAAATTCACTACTATGTTATTCCATTTCGACTCAAGCACCTCTAATTATCAAAGCATACCTTCTGGCCTCTTATGCTCTACTTTGCCCTTCTAACAAGTCAAACGTGATATAGCATATTAAGCCACATCCCTTTTCATCTTAGGCCACCAGAAAGATTCTTTAAGATCATGGTACATCTTACTCATGCCTAAATGCATACTAAGATTACTCATGTGCCTTTCATCCAACACCAACCTCTTCAACTATATATCGTCAAGTATACATACAGTGCCCTTAAATCTCAAAACTCTATCTGATCCTAATACAAAATCCTTAGCTTGCTTAGTACCTATCAAATTCATTGTTTGCTTCAATTCAAGATCCAGCATTTCACTTGCTCCAGAAAAACATTAGATATAATCAAATGACCATATCTAATGTTATCCATTCCAAACTCCACGTGCAAACTCAAATGCCTAAATCATTCCACCAAATCCAACTCCTTGATCATTAATGAGGACATATGCATCATTTTCCTACTTAAGGCTTTGCAACTACATTTATTTTACCTATATGATATAACAATTCAAAGTCATAATCTTTCAAAAGTTCTATCTGTTGCCTTTACCTCATGTTCAACTTCTTATTATCAACCAAGTATTTCAAACTTTTATGATCGCTAAACGCTTGGAATTGTGCCCCATAAAGATAATGTCTTCAAGTCTTCAAGGCAAACACCACCACTACTAACTCTAAGTTATGAGTAGGGTAATTCTTTTCATGAGTCTTCATTTTCCTTGAAGCATAGACTACTACCCTTTTCTCTTGCATGAATACATATCCCCATCCTTGATGAGAAGTGTCACAATAAACCTCAACAAGTTTATTTGTGTCATCACTAGCATAGAGGCACATGTCAACCTGTGGCGTTAGCTTGTGTGTTGGTCATGTTGCATGGTATATGTAACACTCGAATTTTGGGATGTCATGAAAAGTTAGAAAGTGAAAACTTTTGCCGAAAAAGGATTATCATTGAAAATGTACTAATAAAAAACTTCCAATAACATTTGCGAACAAAAGAAAATTACATAGTCTTTAGTATCTGATTTAAAATAACTAAATTAATTATAAGAACTCCTGAGCTCATCCCAACCTCTTGTCAATTTACTCCATGTCAAAATTATCTACAATATCATCTGCTCCCGTATATCACACACGTTATACGATCATCGCACATACAACAAACACATAAACAAACAAATAGGGGTAAGCTAACCATAAACAATGATATATAAAAGAATTTCGTAAATAAAATATGACCAATAATACTCAACATCTCATTCAAGTAACACTTAAACATTAAGATCATAATCAAACTTTAGTTTGAACACACGACCACCAACATCCAAATAATCATAATCAAGCTTTGGTTTTTCGCGGCCTTTTACCCCACAACAACATCTAGTTTCCTAGAAATAGATGGTTCGATGTGTCACGCTATCGCAGCCAGACTGTCTCCCTTATTTCACAAGGAATTATGAGTAAAAGCGTCGATGCATCGCACACCAAACACTATACTTGCAACGAGCCAAAATAAGGTGAAACATTTTTTCCCTCCCCACTACTTCACGCAGGCGAGAGAGTACAACACTCAGACCAATCCTCTACCACTGTTTCACACAGGCAAAGAGGACCCCTTTCCATTACTTCACACAGACGAAAGAGTTTTCATTAGGTCTCTAAGTGCGAAAAACCTCATACAACACTTAATTCCACCAAAACTCTTCAAGCAAGGCAAAACACTCCCAACATGCAACACATGAGAATTACATATTACCAACAAAATCCACAACACCACATCATGCTTGGGAAATAAAGTTCCATAAAAAACCCATCAACTTATCAAACAATACATTCATACAACAAACTTTACAAGTGACATTCATTAAACACCAACATAACATCACACACAAGTAACTATCCTCAAACTACCACAAAGGAGTAACAAGCAACCAAAGAAAAGAAGAAAGGGAAGACATGCATTCACGTAAGTTACACCCAAAAATCATAAAATCCAACATACCAATCAAACACATGAAATATATCATTACAACCATGCCCTATTATAAACAACACCAAAACAACATATATTCATGGTGGAAATCATGCACGCACACGACATTCATATGCCTCACTCAAAAGTTAACTCCACCAAAACTTAAGTAAGAAAGCTAAATTTACATGTGGTAATTAAAAGGTAAAACTAAGGAAAAAAAGAATGAGTTTTATATAGGTCGTGGGTCCCTTCCTAACATCACCAACCAATTAAATGTGTAATATGCAATTTTATAAAGAACAAAAGTGAACGAGTATATTTAGTGTGCTTGTACCACTCACAATCAAAGAGAAATTAAAGCAAGATACATTTATGTGTGGTAAACTAATAGAAACAAAGCAATGCTGGTGATTTATGTGAACTGCATTTTAACCATGAAAAACCAATTGCATGTGGAAGTAGACAAGAAAGAGACAAAATTGGAAGAAAGAGAATGGCTAAAGAGAAGATAAGAAAGTTGTGGTTGCACCCTAAAATCACGTTACTTGATTTGTCCAATGGAAACAAAACTACCACTTAAAAGAAGTGGGACCCGCAGCTACAATAAAATATTAAATATTTTAACACATTCGCATGAGTACCTAATGAAAATCATGTACTGTACCTTAAATTGTAAAACATGAAAGTGAATTAAAAGGAGAAAAGAAACCAAAAGGAATTTATGTGGGACCCGTGGCTAAGAAAAAATAAAGAAACTTTGCATGCACACTCTTTCGCATGTGATCCCACCAAAGGCTTCAAGCACATATGTAACACTACCAAATTCACAAAGAACCATGCAAGCCATCTACATACACTCATAAGAAAATAAACCCAACTAACAATACTCCATGAAGAGTTAGTACCCTCAATGTCTTTACATGAAATGCAAAGTAGTAGCTACATGGATTTTCTTGGTTGCACCATCATGATTTCTTCTAACCACCGCATCATCTTATATCCCACTAATGGAACCCAATATTAAAAAAAACAACAAAATTGCACTCCCCACACTCCAAACACTATAGCTCACCTAAAGTGGACCAAACACAAAAAGTGAACAAGGAAGAACCCAAAACCAACTAAAACCCCTTAAAGTGAACCATGCAATGCTCTTTCTCTCTCATCCAATACTTAAAGCAATTTTTATAGGAAACCTACATACAAAAACATGTGCCCCTGAAAATAAACCTACGACTGCACGTACAAACAAACTACCAACCCACTGCCATGGACGCTATGAAAAATACCACTGATGCATCAAACAAAATAGTATTAAAACCAACAATAAGAACACGCAGACCCGCATGCATCAAAACATAAACATAGAGGAAGAAAGCCACAAAACCATACTCGTATGTACTAACACGAAAGATATAGCAGATTAGTGAAAGAGAGGAACATATGGCATTCAAGGCATTCAAACATCTATGGCAAACATAAAACACAATCAGAAATCAAAGTCATGCTTCAAACAACAACATAAAAAAAACAAACTCAGCTTCACACCTATAGTCCTCTATACAATAAATACAATGTGGCAACGCATACAAAAAGAAAAATAACATAAGTTGTTGGCTTCCCCTAACTACACCTGCATGCTTTTCAAGTTTCATTCATCAAGTAAATAAAACAAGGTCAAGCTTCAAATAAAACAGAAAGTAAAATCAGCTTCCCCTACCTTGTTAGCAACCTCCAACCTACGTTCTCTTTCTCCCGCAGTCTCTTCCATAGTTCCTCTATTGTCTTTCTCTTTTTTTGTTTTTTTTAAACTCTTTCAGAAATGAAATAACCTATAGGTTTCCCCTCCTTAGCCCACACTCTCCCTTTTATCCAAAACCCTAGCATTACCTATTTTCTTTTTGGTGATTCCAAATATTAACTAACAAATATATATCTTAAAATGAATATTGATCGTTTCTATTTTTAGTGTGGCATGAGAGTTCCATTTTTATATCACCAAAAATATGTGGAAGTGCCAACGAAAATGTAATGAACCAAAAGTTGTAACAGATGCAACTAAAGGAAGAGGGAAAATAAAATAAAAAAGACACGTGAATCTAGCAAGCAACTAAAAATATGAAATGAGTTTAAATTCCATTCCAAACAATCCCTACACCATCGTGAATGAGGAGAGAGAAAATTAATTGCAAGAGTTTCGTGGGCCCCACAACTTTAAGGAGAAAAAAGAGAGTTACAAAACAACAAATAATTGTCCTACCAGAGTCAAACCCTACTCCTACACACATTTCACTTGAATCCCACCATTACGACATATACTATCTCAAAATATAAGGTGCACAACAGATTTAAAATCACTCATATTCAACAAACCATAATTAAATACTTAAATTAAATAAAGAACAATGTAACTCACTTAAAAGAAATAAATACAACAATAATTTAAATCATTCAGATAATAAATATTCCATATTTCATAATTAAATAAAATAATTAGTTTAAATAAATCAACTATCTTAATCAAGTCATTAATTCCTTTCAAGGATTTCTATATATTCTATATTTTTTCGGATCTTACAGTATGTGCTAAACTCCTAGTCACATAGGAATTAAAAAAAAAAACACTAATTTCTCCTTCTAAATGTAGAGAAATGGTCAACCAGGGAATCAATCCTAGGAAATGGTTAAAAGTGTAGTGAACTAAAGTATGAAAACCTTAAACTATGTCTAACAAAGGGGAAAGTTAAGAGATTAGGTAAAATAATCATAAAAAACTACTCTAATGCATGTAAATGGTATATGAACATTTGAGATACATATATAAATGATAATGAACCTAAACTAGATAAAAAGAGTGGCTAAAATGATGGATAAAAGGGAAAACCAAAGGTGTTTGACAAAATGTTTCAATGAAAACCTAATTATGAGTAAGTTTTTCATAAAATATTGTAATGAACCATAGATGCTATTTTACGGTGGAACTAATTCCTACAGTTAACTAGAGTTAAAATTAATAAGAAAATGGGTTTAAAACTGATTAAAAATATTAAAATCTAGAAAAAAAATACAAAAACAAAGGTAGAAGCTATGAAATTGAGGATGTGTGTTCGTGAGTTACAATGCCCATTAGTCCGTTCTATATGGGACGGGTTGTGATTGTTGGCTCATTTCTATTTGACAAGCCAATCTAGCCCAACCTATTTCTTACGGACCACAGATAGACCAAACCAAAACTGACCGGCTGGCCCATTTTGCCACCCCTAACAATTACCCAAGCAAGGTTAACTTTTTTTTGTCATTGGAAACCCTATGCATTAGTGATTTACAGAGTATCTGGATAGCATTTAATTGGTGTGGCCAGCGTTAAACTTCCACATCTTTCATTTTTATTTATTTATTGTTATAACTTCAAGTAATAATAGTAAATTAAATTTGATCCAATAAAAAGTTTCTTTATTCAATCACAAATAACAAAAGGACAAAAACTACCACTTTTCTAAAGGGAAATGATACTTTAACTCAATACTTTTTACCCACTTTTGACTCAGTGAGGTGGCATCCTATGTGTACTTTGATAATGTTTTTTCATTTTTTTTCTTTGGTGCACGCTGGATAGACGTGATTAAAAGGCGCATGAAAATATTTGAATTTTGGCACAGTTTCTACCTTCCCGCCCATTGCCTTTTCCACTCTTCCATTTCCGATGGTCCTCTCTCTATCCTTTGCCTCCTCATATTTGTTCGGTTTCTTTTCTTCTTCTCTTTTTTGTGTTATTCAAAGGTTCTTCTTTTCTTTCACCATGGTTGCCTTCCCTCAGTTCCATCTCCACAACCTTCATAACTTTGCTTCGTAGTTCCTCCTCTCCACTCCAAGGCTTTCTATTGATAAAAGAATCTCGCATCCTTCCCCACTCCCATCAATATCCTGACATCCTACCTACCTTATATTGTCTACATCCTATCTCTCACTACCTTTCTTCTTCAAAAATGAAGTTTTCCTTTGTAGTTTGAGATGTTTGTCCCCAGTGGTTGAAATTAGGGTTCAAGTTTTAATTCATCAAATGAACTCGGTCTCTACAAGGAGTTTAATCATCATCGCTCTAAAAGCATGTGCGTCATCATTGTTAAGGATCTAATGAGGTTAGTCACATTAAAACCCTAACTTATTTTTTTCAGAAGTCGTGACCACATAACCTCTAGTGTTGATTTTCAGAATCGAAGAGCGAGAAAGATCTCAATATCGAAAATGAGAGAGAGGCGTGATGCACGAGTTTATGAAGAATCGAGGTTTATGGGAAGGCTTGTGATTCCACTTTTGTGTGTCTAGTTCTTCATTGGTGTTTTGACATTTGATTTATGGCACTGGTGTGGTTGCCATTGTCTTCTACACTAAAGACTCTCGCCGAAGTTTGGTGATTAGTTTTTTAGGTGTTTGCTTAGTGCTTAATATATTTCGACTTTAAATGGTGAATGATTGTTCTTCTAACTTGCCTTTTTTTCTAGGGTACTAGGTGCTTACCTCATTCCAATGTGGAAGGTCATTTTCTTGCTATAGGTTAGTGATAATTTCGTTCCTACTTGGAGTAATTTTTACTCCAATTGTGGTTCTTAAGGTTTATTGTTTAGGTTACTTTTAACTTTTGCATATGGATTGGACATTTTATTATTATTTTTATGAGATTATGTTTGTTGTTGGATAATAGTCCTATGACTTTTGTACTCAATGGGATTATGGGTCACAATTTTGAAGTTCTTCTACTTGTTTATGGTACAATATGTTGTTGCATGAATTAGGTAGAATTTGTTCTGAACAATTTGTATCTATCATGCAAGTATGTTGTTTCTTTTTTATATAGAGTTTTGATCTAAGTAATTTGTAACGAATTATGTGGTTTAGTGTTTCGTGCTAATTCATCATTGGAATTTATTCATTTGTCTTTTGTTTTGCTTTTCAAAGGATGGTAGAAAGAAATTGAATTTATAGATCTTCTTTTGAAGAAAGTCGATATACCCCTAAAAGGATACATTTTTCCTAGTCTCATATCAAATGTTGAATAGCATGTTCTAATTCAACTTGGAATGGTTAGGAATGTGGTAAGAAGTGAAACAAAAGAGAATGGTTGCTTGTAGGAATCACTTCAATCCCCAATGGCTACAATCCAACTACATAATACTTGAGGTTACCATACCAATTATTAAAGAAAAAACTTGGTGTAGACTTGTTCAATTTTAATTTTCAAATATAACCTTATATTGATCATATGATGATTGGGTGCTGCATATTCATGGGTGAGATTATGGTCGATTCGTACAATGAGAGTTAATTATTTAGTGCTTATGTTATGTGCTATGCTTAAGACATTAATTTTATTTGCACATGTCAAATAATATATGTATGAAGTTGCATACGTTATTCATGTAACTTTGCCAAAAGGTATTGTTTGGGTAGTGTTAAAAGTTCTTTTTCAGTTAAGAGTTAAAAATTAAATAGTAACAAGAGAAGTTAAAGTTGGACCACTTACTATATATATTGTCCATGACTTAATATTGTTTACTTTTTGCAAGGTAGAGTTGAAGATGATTTGGAGAAGAAAATTGACAAAATATATAAACAAAATACTTTTATTCTTGTAAATGTTTTCGGTGGGAGTTTCTTTTCAATATAAATATTCTTTTGTAAACATTTCAATGATAAAGAAAAGTGAATGTACTATTAAGATTTTGAGTACATAATGAAAATTCTTCCAAAACATAGAATATGAATATATCTGTTGTTGTTTTCTAATTTAAATTATAATAATATTATGTTATCAATTTTAGTATTTAAATTATGAAAATTATAATTATGTTCTTTATATGTTACAAATTAAAAATGTTACCTAAAACATTATACCACAATTTCATAAATGTGACGTAAAGGAATAAGTAATGTTAGGAACAAGGCAATAAAGGAAAGAATAAAGGAGAGAAAAATAGACACAGAGAATTTAACGTGGTTCGGCTACAATGTGTATGCCTACGTCCACGACTACACTAGGAAGTATTTGTATTTT
>Ga0214542_1002962_pt1 | contig 34990 bp, 18 predicted proteins | sample CNSS1metaG_FD_160096 | JGI IMG/M metagenome (GOLD analysis project Ga0214542, IMG submission 160096) | Root nodule microbial communities from cowpea collected in UCLA plant growth center, Los Angeles, California, USA - CNSS1 | ecosystem: Host-associated > Plants > Roots > Nodule | place: USA...
TTTTTAATAAAAAAAAATAAATATTTTATATATATATATATATATATATATATATATATATATATATATATATATATATATATATATATATATTTTTTTTTTTTTTTTTCCTTCATGTTTCTTGTTCAAAATTTAGTAATAGTAACGATTAACGAATATCATAATGAAATATTTTATTGAATAACAATTTAGTCTATATTTTTGAGTTGTTACACTACTGCTGTAACTAATTCAATTTGAGGTTGAAACTATATTTCACATTCATAAATAAAAAATATTGATATCAATTATCTAAATATTTAAAGTTATAATCGTACTAACTTTAACAAAATAATATTAAAGAAAATTTCAATAGACAAAATCAAGTTTATTTATAATTTACAATAATTTTCTTAACAATTATTTTGCCCCCTTTAAACAATAAAAACTACAAGCAAGATAAATAAGAGGACGACAAACATACCATGCTTTTGGAAAATTAAGAAAAAGTTTAATTATGTCTTTAGTCCTCATTTTCGTAGCAAAATATCAATTTGATCCTTATATTTTTTCTTTTCAAAATTTGGTATTTGTTTTGGGAAATTTGATGTGATCAAGTTCATTCCGTTAGTGATACAGTAACAATGTTAAATGGGTGTCACATGTCAGTTATTGAATTTATTTATTTATTTTTAAAAAATAAAAAATTTACCACGTGTCAAGCTGTCATCGTGCCACGTGGTAGTAATATAGTGATGTGGTAGTGACAATGTCACATGTCACTTGTACGCCAGATGTCATTTTCACATTCTCAATTTGGTCCCTTTATTTTAACTTTTATCTTAATTTAGTCTCAATTTTTGTAAAAATATAACAATTTTGTCTTGTCCAAATTGAAACCAAATTTAATTTTTATATAAATGTACACAAATATTTCTATCGAAATTGGTATTTGAAGTAAATATTTTTAACAAAATTAAGTTTATTTAAATTTATATTTTATATTGAACTTTATTTAAAATTGTTTTAAAGTTATTAATAGAAAATAATGTTAATAGAAAAAGAAATCATAAATTATATTGATATTTTATTACATCGTACTTTAATATTATCTTTTATTTTTTTTATTTGAAATTATATTTCAAATAATTGTATATTTTTAAAATGTATAAAGTTCAATAATTTCTATACAAATGTTTGAGTTGGTGTAAAAATAAGAATTATAAAAATTTTAAAAATAGTTTTAACTAGTTCATGTAACAATAAAAAACAAATAAATTTAAAATTTGAAAACAATTTTAAGTAAAATTGAATGTAAAACACAAATTTAAATAAATTTAGTTATGTTAAAAATATATAATTAAAATATCAATTTGAAAAAAAATATCAAATTTAATAAAAATATTGGTATAACATTTATAAATTGCATATTTTTTACAAAAATTATGACTAAATTGAGACAGAAATTGAATTATAAGGACAAAATTGAGAATAAGGATATGACACCTGACATAATACTGATACGTGACATTATCACTGTCACATCACTTTGTTACTGTTATGTGACATGACGACAAATTGACACGTGACAATTTTGTTTTTTTTTTAAATTCAAAAAAATAAATAAATAATTTTAAAAAAAGAATTTCTAAGAACTGACACGTGACACCCCATTTAACGCTGTTACTGTTTAACCGAAAAAGACTTGATTGTATCAATTTTCTCTATAAAAATAGAAATCAAAGACATAATTAAATTTTAAGAAAACGTCATCAAATCTACCAAAGTAACTATCTAAATATGGATAAGTTGAGAAATTAATTTTTCAATAAAACCGGTAAAACTTTGAAATATTAAAATAAGATAAAACCAATAAAGAATAGAAGAACCTAGAATAAAAGACTTAGTTTTAATTATCTACTTGTGGATAAAATTCTGATCATGTAAAACATGAGAAAATACTTTAAACATACTGGAGATTGATGAAGAGAAAAAGAAAACAATTTGAACTAGAGAGAGGCAATGAGATAAATATAAAATATGAAAAAAGAAACATGATACTTACATTAGTTTTTATTTTTTTATAGTTTTTTCTATATATATATATATATATATAAAATATTCAATCTTATTTTTCTTAAGGTAATTTAATTTTGTTAAATACTCACTTTCATTTTTTACTGTGCAAAAAGAATAAAAATAAGTATTTTTCTTTTGTAAAACAGTACTTAAGTCAGCTTGTGATAAATAAAATATGAAGAAGATTTTTAATCATGTCTTGGGCCAATTTATGTCCATTGGACTAAACAAATTAGTGTCTTTCTTTATGTACCTCCAAATTTTTTTTAAATTCTCAAAAAATTCTTTAACCATTTAAAAAAATTCGCAAACACCATATCTCCAAAATTATATCAACTTTCAAAAGTTAAAATATATCACCGAAAGTCGATTTTCGGAGTAAAAAAACATTAGAAAGTCGACTTCCGTAAGTTAAATTAATTTTATTTTCAATATTTTTAATTTTTTTAAAATTTATTTTTTCTAACTTTTAATTATTTTTTTAGTTTATTATTTATTATTTTATTTCTTTTTTATGTTTTCATATTTCTTAATATATATTTAAAAAAAATTAATATCTATATATATAATTTTATTTTTATTTAATATACTGAAAACTAAATATAAATATAAATATAAGTAAAATTAAAATAATATTAAACTTTAAATAAAAAAACAAAAAAATTAAAAAATTTATTCTGCTTCATTTAATTTTATTTAATATTTAAATTAATTTTAAAATAATAAAACTTTAAATAAAAAAAAGAAAATATATATACAAATATATATATATTCGTTTTTTTTTATTTTTAAATTTTATTATTTATATATATATATATATATATATATATTGTTTTAAATAAGATTTTTTTAATTTTTTTTTTAATTTTATTAAAGTTTTAATAAATTTTATAAAAATAAATTTAATTTTAAAAATATAAAAAGATATACAATTGAAAAATTTTTAAAAATTTGATTAAAATTAAATATTTAAATTTTAAATAAAATTAAAAATTCAAATAAAATATAAATATTATACACATGAAATATATAAATAAAATAAAATAAATAAAAAATAATTTAAATTAAAATAGTAAAACTTTAACTAAAAACAAACAAAATAATATATATATATATATATATATTTCATTTTTTTAAATTTAAAGTTTTATTATTTTAATTTAAATTATTTTTCATTTTTTATTTAGCATTTTTTCTTACTTATTTTTTATTTTCTAAAATAATTTTTTTAAAATTTATATATTTTAAAATTTTTAATATTTGTAATACGTGTTTTAAAAAATAAAATAAAATAAAAGGTAGAAAACATAAATTTTAAAAAAAAATATTTAAAATAAAATTAATCTTTTTGGTTTCGGAAGTCGACTTGCGGTAATGATTTTTGACTTCCGGAGATATATTTTGACTTCCGAAAGTCGACTTCTGGAGATATATTTTGACTTTCGAAAATCGACTTTCGGGGATATATTTTGACTTCCGGAAGTCAACTTCCGATGATATATTTTGACTTCCGGAAATCAACATCCAGAAGTAATTTTGGGGGTGTGATGTCCGTGAGTTTTATTAAATGATAAAGGATTTTTTGGGAATTTAAAGAAATTTTGGAGTTGTAGAAGAAATGCTTGGAGGTGTAGGAAGAAAGACCCACAAATTATTTATTGATTCCTTTTTTTTCAAATATAGCTTTTAGTTATTTTCTCAGAGATTTTTTTTTCTGTACATTTTCTAAATGATAAGAGTGGTTCATTCTCGAAGGAAAGGCTGAAATATGGACACAAAAAGGAGAATCCCCTTTATATATCGTTATATATACTATTTAGAACTCTCACTTTTAAAGAAGATTTTTTTTTTCTTGTTCACTCGTGGTGAAACTTTTGTAGACATCTTATGGATTAGGGTGAGTTACCTAATCGACATGTCTAAAATTTTACAAACTATGTAGAAACGCTGTAATAAAGAAGGGTTCATAAATTTCAATTTTTCAGAACACTATATCCAGCTTTTATTTTTCTCCACCCTTCTTCTATATTTAGTCATTGTCTGTTTATAGGCTCTTCAACTTTTTTCGTTCTTTTCTTTTTTAATGCACTTACTAAAATTTGAATGGACGTATCATTCTTTCAGGCATTACATCCAACTTGACAGACAAGCCAAGGTTCGTAATCATGACGAAAAAATTTAGAGAATTGTTTTTTATTTATATATTTGTAATAATTGTATTTAACTTTTGTTTCTATATTAGCAATAGTCTAAATAATGGGCACAGAAAAAATTATCAATTATGGACACGTTACAATCATGGTAGCTACTGGGATATATTTGGTCCTATTTCTCTATTTCTAGACAAAGATGAAATCTGACCTTTTATACAATTTATTGAAAAATTGGTTAATTTAAGTTCAGAGCAGAATAAACGATAAACGCGCAATTTCGGCTAAACTTGATAAGAACCTAACGTTGATACGTGTAATTTCGGTTTGCTTCATCCGTCTCTTTTCTCTTTACAGCATGTGGCCTCAGAAATCACATAAAAGTCTAGTTCACACCACTCTACACTAAAAGTACCCTTAAATTGATTGATGGAGCTTAAAGTTTCTGACTTTGAAAATATACAGCATATTTCATGTTCAGATTGCATTTTATGAGATGGTTAGGTCTCTCCCCACAAATTATAGTTCTAAACTAAAAATCATGTTCATACACTACCTAACAATACTTTCTGCCAAACAAGACAATCGTAAACGTTTGCACTCTCCGTGCAGGGTTTGAGGGGTGCAAACTTTAATTCAAAAAGGCTAGTAGTGTTTCATCACAGTACAAAACTTAGAGGCAACCCTAAATTCTTTTCAGCCTTGACTCCACTTGTGCTCACATATATATATAAACACGTTATGAAAAGGGTTGTTGGTCAGTTGGGTGTGACTACAGAAAATGAGGGTGAAAAATTCATAGATTTGTTTTTATATGAAATTGTATTTAAAAGTAATTCTTGAATTTTTCACCCTCAATTTCATAAGAATACCAAACTCACTCTAAGCATTATTCATCTCTCCCTCCAACACGCCAGTCATACATTGGTTGCAGCAACACAAAAGACAAGCTAATGATAAACCATGTGATCTGGTAAGCAACCTAGTCAAATTTTTCAAAATGTAGCAGCTGTGTATCAATATCTGTAACTCTATATGATAAGTAAAACATCTCATCAATGTTTCACCTCTTGTGATGAGCGTGATGTCAGGGGTTCCAGATGAAACAAAATAATAGACAGCACCATGGTGTTCTGCCAAGATTTGACCCAGCTTCTCACCAACATATACCACAAGATGAGATACTTCAACCGGTTACCAAAGCTCATTGTGATTGTTTAGAACTATACAGCCTCTAAGCTTGAAGAATCTGACAGTGAACTATGTGACTTTTGAGTCGGTTTCTCCCGGCAAGGCTAGACCACAGATTTGTGACCAATGTCTTGAACTGGCCTTTCCCAGCAATAGTTTCCCATAACTGTTCTGCGGAAGATCCTTTCAAATCTTCAAGTTTTGAAACATCAACCAGAGAAATGCTCATATTATTCCGGATGATGCAGAGTTTCCCATTCAGGGGAACAAGAGCCGCAGCCTCCAAAGCCCGAGAGCTCCCCAAATGCATTTTACTGTCAATATGCTTGCTCCATGAATCGGTGACCTCATCATAAACCCTAACTTTGCAGCCATCCTTGCAGTCCAAGGCATAGAGCTTTCCATTTAGGGTAGTGCTAGGGTTCCTCCAGCCAGAAACCATTCCATCATAAATGGGGTACCAGCTATCATTCTCTGGCTGGTAGACCTCACTCAGAACCTGCTGGTGAGGACCAAGTCCCTTGAGGAACCACTTCCCATCGTAGACAACTCCTATGAAAGGCACCATTGCAGTGCTCATATCTGAAATAAACGACCATCTATTCTTGTTGGGATCATACACTTCAGCTGATCTCAAGGATCGGTGCACACCCTCATTCTCCCCACCAGCCACGTAGAGGCAATTGTTTATGACACAGGAGCCAAAGAAGTGCCGCCTTCGAAGCATATCTGGGGCACGGTGCCACTTATTTGTCCTAGCACTGTAAAATATGACGCGTCTCATGGATCCCTTTAGAGGGTCCTTCCCACCAAACAAGTACAGGTGACAGCCATTGAGAACAGCACAGCCAAAACCAAGAGCTCCAGAATATTCCCTTGGAACAGGTGGCAGGGGTTGCCACAGTTGGTACACAGGATCAAAGGCATGCCATGAGATTTTCCCGTCTCTGTCCCTCTTAATAACATATATCCATTCTTCTGCAATTCCAAGACTCTTGCGGAGAGAATAAAAGAAGTTACCGACCAAAAGACGGTACCATCTTTTGCAGACTAGCCGGAGTTTGCGATGCTCCACACGGGGGACACGAATTAGGCATGCAATAGCTAGATCATCAGGGAGTCCTGGAAGTAGTGGGGATTGATTGCGGCTTCTGTCACCACGTGCTGGCTTGTTTCTAGTTGGGTGAATAGATGGCTTTATATCAGGCCGAAGACAGAGCTTCGTTCCAGGGACATACCTCTTTGCTCCAGCAACAGTTTTCAGGCCCGTATCTACTCTGCATAGACATGCAGTTGTATCCACCTGCATAAACACATTTGAAACACAAAAATTCTTTATCTACACCTAAAATGGAAGCATATATTTCTTTTTTGCTGTAGTACGATAAATTATAACTCGAACACGACAAATTGATGCCTCTCAGCAAGGATAGCACCTTGTTTACTAATGAGTAATAGCTTAAACATTAATCAGTGACAGCTATCTTTCAGGCTCAGATAAAGTCATATGTTAACATAAGCCAATCACCAGTTTATAAATCATGAGAAATAATTTACAATATACTTTATCGTATTTTGATGAATATTGACCGCAAGAGTTGACTTGACACAATTTGACAAGGCATTTGAAAGGTCCTATGCAATCAAACCTTCATAAAGTCCAGGGTAATTTCAAATCTTAAGCCTCAGAAATATTTGGCCCGTGTTAGAAAGAAATTTAATCCATTAGTTTTGCATCCAACCATCCCCACACTTCTGAATGTGCAGCACGCTTAACAATTAACGAAAAAACACAAGTGGTGTCACATTACTGAGAATTTAGCAGTGAGATTATACAAAATATTGTCCCCGTCTAAATACCCGGATTACAGCATTTAAATATAAGAGTTTCTCATCTATCATGGCCCAAAAGCCTGCAGCAACATTTCATCGATTAAAGAAAATTAAGCACAGAATTTTCACAGAGGTTAAAATGCAACAAATAGAAAATCGAAGGGTAAAAAAATAAATGTTCTGTAAGCAATGGCATGCAATAGAACAAAACCACCCGAATCGATTCCAAAAGTCTTCCCTTCATCCCCACAACACCCTAAAAAGAGGTCTTTCTTGAAGCTTCTTTTTCGACAAACACTTCTAGAGCTCTTTTGAAACAACATATTAGGTCAAGGCAAACATCAGCAGTTAGATCAGTAACATGGACACAGAAAGACAAAACCCAAATGGTCTAAATAGCAAGAGTTACGATACTTTCCAAAGAGATGACCATACAAAAAGGGGAACTCAAACCAACCTAGCATTGGTTTACCTCATAACCTAAACATGAAAATGACATACAAACTAGAAAAAAGAGAGAGGGATAAGAAAAAGCGTATAAATCAATTACCAAAGGAGGCTGAATAACTCTGTCCATCTTACTCGGCTTCAAATTCACGTCTTCCGACAAAGATAACTCCACAATCAGCACCACTAAAAATCGAGTCTTTATCCCTCAACCTCCATACCCAACACGAAATTGGAGAGAATCCAGTCCCATAATCCCTTTCTACTTCCGTCCCAGTTCAATTTAACTTGCAAGAAAATTGAAACTTGAGAGCGAAATTTGAAGCACGTTCTCTCACAACAACGAGGCAAGTATGGCCGAACAAATCACTCACAAAGGATGATCAAGGAGAGCCATGTGGAATACGAGAAGCTCCACATTGAAAATTTCCAAGAATCTAGTCAAATCAAATGCCCTAAATCTTATCTGGTGAGTCTAAAGAGGGGAAAACCTAAATGCGAGACAGCGCGAAATTGGGGCAAAGGGGAAGCACTGAAAGAGGAAAAGAGACCCCTTTGGTTCTTACCATCAAACTTCAGTGGAGTTTAGGGCCCATCTCCTCAACGGCACAACCTACCAAGCATAAGAGTGTGTTCAGCAAGAGAACTAGAAGAAGGGAAGGTAAGACTTTAGAGAGAGAGAGAGAAGGAGCAAATTGAAATTGGTTTTTTTTTTTTTTGAAAAAAGGAAAGCAAAGCAAAACCATTAAAGCAGGAGAGAAAAAATGATGACACCTTGGTGGTTGCCCATTGGAGAATTGGAGAAAAGAGGAACATTTGACAACTTGGGTTGGAAGATAGCTTTTGTTTTGTTTGTTTGTTTCTTTGGAGACTAGGGAGGTTTTGGTTTGGGAATGGGAAAGTCAAAACTCCAAATCAAATACAATACAATACAAATACCACAACCACTCCTTGTTACTGTGGAGTTGAAGATTGAACTATGCAAACACTACAAAGGCAGACAAAGATTCAGAACAAAATAACATGGGTCCACCTCTGCAGAAAAAATGAAAAAAGAATAATACTCCACCAACTATATATTTAATAATGTAATGTAAGATATGTTGCAGGGTGTATGTTTTGTTTGTTTGACCCACCGCACTGCATCTGCATCATCACACACACACACATCATGTAACTATTCCCACTCCACCAAGGGTACTTTGGTAGTTCTGCTCGCTGGGAAGGTGGTGGGTGTCCTATCATCCTTTGCATATGATTAGAAACGGGCCCTGCTAGAGGGTTTACCGCTCAGTTACCAACTACTTACTTGCATTTCTCTTTTTTTCCCCTCCTTCCTGCACTCAATATTATTCTTATTCTGATTGGATTATCATAACTAGCCTACCTCTATATGCTTTTGCAGTTTTATTTATCTTTTTCTAGATGTATAATTACTTCAATTCCTTTTCAGTTAGTTTCGGTATCAGTAATAATTGTGTTTAATTCATCTTTACATCGTGCAAAAACAATAAGTTCATTACAATGCATAGAAAATAGAAGATATTATGCTATTTTACTGATGAGAGAATTGAAAGTCGCATTTAGATAAAGCAGATTGCTAGTAGGTCGGTAACAAGTTGGTATCAGTGTTATCATATTAACTCCAAAATCACCTTAGCTGAGAGGATAAAAATCTAACAAGCATGTATGGTTCAAGTAGTGTTAAATTGTTTTATATCTTATAATCGTGGATAGTTTTTTCAACTAAAATAATGAAATTTTCTTAAGAGATGCTAATGAATAGTATTGAATCACTCATACTTTTATGTTAATGAGCGTGGTTCGTGATCATGCATGTTGTGTTTCACTCATTAGAAATTTAGCAGAGGCTATCGGTGGGGTCAAGAAGGGACTGTGGCCCCTCTTTTATATTTAGTGTATATCATCACAAATAAATAATGGCATTGTAGATGAAGTAACGCGCTATATGTTGATTACCTTATCAGTCTCTCATGCTTATTGAATAAACGTGAAGAAAAAGGTGCATGCACTTTAAAAAAGGTTTAGTAGTACTCCTATTTGCCCTTGGTTGTTGAAGTATTTTAGCTTTAGGTTGGAAGTTTTCCCAAAAATCTGGTACAACTCTAAGTATGGTCTAAGAAATGGCATATATGAGTGCAGTACAGTATCTTATATGCAAAGATACGTTTGTGGAGTGAGCCATGCTTTTCCACATCAGTGGGATTTCATTCCTCATATAAGTCCTTACCATGAAACACTTTCCAGCTGGACACTCCTATCACATGTTAGAGCTCTTTTAGGCTTTAGCAACTTAGGAGTATAATCTTTCAACCTCCATCACCATTAAGCAGACAATGTCCTTTTTATATTCCCATTTGAAGCAATAATTCCAATTACATGACGTAACTAAAATGGCCCCACTCAACTCCATTTCTTTCTGCCAAAAACTTTCCACACTCCTCAAAAGTTTAAGACAGATCGGCTAATGGAATATGGTATTGATTAAACCCCACTTTCGGTAACAATTTCTTCATCATCATGTTGTGTGATGCACAATACAATACTTGAGAGCAGTTAATTAAAATCGCAATTGATCTCTACCTGAATTCCATGGCTCTCTACAAGTGAATGATGTGAGCAAATATATTATCACCTACTTAGCTCGGTTAATTGAAAAGTTATGACCCTTTTTGCATTCAACAATGGCGGGTCCAATGAAGGAAACGTAAGCACTATCAGAAACATTACATATACACTGGAATTGTCCGTTTCATTTGAACCTACTAGTGGTGTTAGAAATCAAACAAGATGGCCAACGCAAGGCCATGTGCATCCTTCGAAAAGCTGCATAATTCAACCCTATCGTTGTCAAGAACGTTACTATCTATATTTCCCTTCTCAAATACACAGAGATTTGTCACAAAACGAAGCAGGGTGTGGAGAGTTGGTAGTCGCCATCATATTTAGCTAATGCTCTCATCCCATTTCGCAAAAAGCAGAGTTCTTTTTCGGTGCCTCCCTATCAAAACAGTTTCAGTTTTTCTTTTTTTTATATAACTTTGAGAATTCAGTGTACACCAATAATGGTATTCATAAAAATGTGTTGAGCACTAAGGATGAGAAGGATGAATGGAGCCACTTTTCCTTTTTGAAGAAGGAGATATTGATGTGGAGAGATGTCATTCTCAACCTCGGGGGACAAGACATGTTGAGGTCCTTGTGTTGTGGGAGGAGCACAGTTCATGCTTATTTCTGTGTGGCTCAACCTCAACCATTAAATTCTGAGGTATGTAGCTTAATTTTGGTTAATTATTTGAGACTAAATTCAAATAAAAACCAATTTTAACGAACAGTTAAGTTTAATATTTATGTACTAGTATTTTTACAATCAACAAATGAAAAAGTATAATATCTACTGTTTTTGAGATAGCTGTTTTTAAAACAATACATAATATATCCTTTTGTGAGATGATGATGTCGTAAGGAATTTGACAAGCCATACATATTTAATTTTAACAATTTAATTTTATTTATTTATTTTAATAGTTTAGTAAACACTGTGTTCCTATTAGATAATTAAGAAATAAATTGTTCATCGATAGCAAGTTCGGCAGCATCGTTATCATCATGTTCTATAGGTATTATTTATTTTGGAGTATGGAGTTCTGTCACGGTTTTGTCCTTAGAAGGTGTCTCGGAGGGTGGACGGAAACAAGAGTATTTAAAATGTATTTGACCTCGACTCCTAAGCAATATGAGACTATTAGGTGTATCGGAACACCAGTTTCGCCAATGTTTCAATCGCAAGTTCGACAACATTATTATGATCAACCACTGTGTTTCCGAGATATTGTTCGCATTGAGATGTGAGTTTTGTCACGATTTTGTCCTTAAAAGACCTCTCAAAGAACATAAAGAAGAATAAGTATTTAAACTCACTTGACCTCAATCCCTAGATGTGAAACTATTAAATGTATCGAACCATAAATAATTGGCTTAAAAGTAACAAAAACAAGTCAATTTAATCTATTTAATCTTTGTAATTGGTCCTCTAAAACTAGGATGGAACCATTATAATAAAAGAGAAATGAAAATTTTAACTTGTATTTGATGAATTAGTATGTAATTTTTTTATTATATATATATATATATAATAAACTCAATCATTTTATATTAAAAATTAAAAGAATTAGTATAATTATATGTTGGATTATTTTATATAATTAATAATTAGTATAATTATATGTATTAATATTTAAATTATAATATTATAATATGTTTATATCTTTAAATTTTAATTTTTAATGTTAAAATAAAAATGGGCTGATGAGTTATCTTGTTTCATCCTGCTAATTTGATATATATGAAAACTGCTTAAAACACACTTTTAACGTACTATATATTTTAACATACTATATATTTATGAGAAGACTTTGACATCGAAATAAGTTCGATATCTAAAAAGACATTACTCTCCTCCCATCAAAATCTAATTTATACTCTTCACATGATAAATAATTTTTAAGAAGTTTCAACTGAACATTTTCCCACCCAAGTATTATAATTTAATGAATTTTACCAATTTAAGTTTTTCGCACACATTTTAACTATCTGTATTAAATGTATAAGAAAGTAATGCTTTATTTCTATAAAATGACATCATCTTATGATATATATATATATATATATATATATATGGAAAATCATAGTCGTTTTCCCACTTTCCGACTAACATTTGTGGCCAAACTTATAGCAATTGAAAAATGTAAAAGTAAAATGTGCAGAAAAGAAAAAGTGATAAAATGTACCAAAATTAAAAACTTAATGATAAAACATACCATGAAATGTAAAAAATATGAAAATTTATATTCCGCTTTCATGTTGAAGGGATATCCTATTGGGTCAGCTTTAGTACACCCCTCATCATTCACTGTTTCTTTATTTATTTAGTTGCTGGGAATCCAAGTGACTTCGGCGTGCAGCCAAAAAACTGGTAGTCGAAACCAATTTAATGGCATAACCAATCCAAAGAGACCTGAAATCGTAGTCGAAACCAATTTAATGGCATAACCAATCCAAAGAGACCTGAAATCGTACAAAAACGTGGGAGAACAAACTCATCTCACGTAGTGTTTGCTCAATTATTCTTGAATAGGTGAAAGTTAAAAATATGAAACAGTCAATTAAAAAACTTCTATTTCAAAAGGGAAAATGTAGAAGAAAAGATAAATCTTAGTACCGACGTGTAACAGTGTATACACAGTTTGATTTTATTCAATTTTACAAGGAAAAGAAATTAAAAACGCATAATCGGAGAAAAAATATCCCCTAAATTCATAACTTCAATTGAACTTCGTTTAGTCACACCAACAACCATATAAAGCAACCCCATTTAGGAAAGAGTAAAGTAATCTAAGTAGAAAAAACATTTTTTTTAAGAAAATGGCCAATGATTTTCAATTTTATTTCTATGGGGAGACAGAGCCAGGATATTCCCAACTTAAAGTGACATTATATGTGCGGAGATCAATCAAATATGGTAATTCTTCATTCACAAGATGTTAAAGCTACTCACAATGAACTGGTAAGAAGACAATGTTACCTATGAGAAAAGTTTTAAGACAATCGCAGTCTTAAAATGAGAAACTTAAAAAAGTTTTGAGAGCTTATACGAACTCTTGTACTGCCACCGAGAAAACGTGTAAAAATGCTGCTATGATATCATAAAACGAAGGTAACCAACCAACTGATAGAACTGAATATTTTAGCAACAAGTCCTATATCTGTACCTGTAGCCGCATTACCATCACTCTAACCTAATGAAACAGTATGGATGAAAAGAATATTAGCTCACTGTTAGCGCCGGTTTAGGAAAGCATAACATGTAATACACATCATGCTAGTCGGAGACAAAACTTCAAACAACATAACAACCAATCACTCATTCATTGACATGTGTTAGAAACTCTTATCATCTAAGTCAGTACTATTCCTCGCTTCAATCATGAGAGGGCTTAATCTGTACGGAGTTCATCATAGTATTCAGGCCGCAGTGTCCCAATAATGAGGTAAGGGATTATTATCATGCTTGCCATAAATAGTGTAAACTGCAGAGCATAGGGCAATGAGGTGATTAGCACAACTTTACCCTTTTGGCCGTATATAATAAAACAAGAATATATATAGCACTAAAACCATAAAAACAATGAGAAACAAAACTACTGATATACCAGAAGAGGAAGTGTCAAAAAACTCCATATTGGCCACAAAGCAAAGGAGAACCTAGAGAAGAAGCAAGGGATAGAGTCAAGAAAATAAGAAAACGCCTTAACATAAAATAAAATTGAGATATAACATGGAAGATCTGGCAGTGCCTTACAAGCAAAAGGAGATTATTCCAAATGCCGTGGCGAATGGCAGCACAGATAAGGTTGTTATTTCCCATTTTTTAAATCCCCATTTTTCATCAAACCTTCGAGCACTCCAGGCCAAGAAAGTTGTATAAATGAAAATCATTGTATTCAAACCAATACCTATCATCCCAAGATACAAAGGCAGTCTGCAATAAAATGAAGATTGTGAAAATTATGATAATGATAAAAGTAGCAGTAGAATCTAGTCTATCAGAATCACAACCATTAAATATTCAGATTCCTTTCATTATTTCAAATTTATACATCTACTAACATATACAACAACACTCATGTTATACATCATCAAAATAGGTATTATTTCCTATAACCCAAGAGCGGATAGATCCAATGAAATAGGATAATAAAGGTCATTTCATGTCCAAATATCCGTTAGGATGTTGTTTAGCTTAATATATCCATGGCAGATATATGCATGTCAATGGCTGGGAGTCGATAAGATTTAATGAGTCATGTCATATTATAGGATCAAGTCATGGGTTACAAAGTACGGACTATTTTTATGTTCAGGGTTGATGATTTAATCTTTGCTTCAAATTAACTACGACAACAATCAATAAGTTCTTTGAAAGCCAAAGTTACAGAAATAACAATGTAATCAAGATATGAATGTCCTAACCGAAAAGAAACCATATACTAGAGTTTCTCCAACTAATTGCACATAAATATCATCCCCTCTCCTCCATCCAAGAAATAGAAGAAAAGGCTAACCTGTTTTTTATCCTATAAATAAAGGGCATATGCTAGTAAAATAAATTTTGCTTTCCCTATCCTTCCTACAGTCTACACCTTCTAAACTGTACGATTTCACAATTATCCCAATGACACATTTTGGCCTAAGCATTGCCACGGAAATAAAGTAACAAATCACACTTGAAGATACAAAATATTGACCAATATCTTCAGTTCCTTGGTCCTCATCAATTGTTCATGGCTCATAATGCTGTCAACTTGATAATGATAGTAGAAAAGATCAAGAAGCACTTAAACTAATGATAGGTAAGGCAAAAGTTTACTCAACGCCATATAATTCATATATTCAACGTGTTCCTGAACAACTATATGTCCCAAACCATGAGGTTAAACATGAGTCAAGGATTTGCAGCTATTTGTTGCTATCATGGTTGATACAATAATCTTCCGTGAATAATGCATACAATAGCCGCTTTGAAACGATGAACTCTGAGATTGTCGAAATACCAGTGGCAGTATATGACTATAATTCAAACCAATATGCATAAAAGACTGCAATTTGAATGATGTTACCTTTTAATTCGATTGTCATGGCACAAAAGATGTATCATATTGGATTTTTGATCGCCAAAGTACACAACAAAAGCAGCAGAAGCAAGCCAAAGAAAATTTTCCAGCATCTCAATCCACGTCTTTGGTGGATGACTAGGGGACAAGAAGGGACGGTGCCTCGAACATGCATCATCCTCAAGGTCATCACCACTGCTTGAATACCCCTGGCTATGCCTCTGCCTCATAAATCGACCACTCCCTCGCGGTGTTCCACCAGACATTGCAAATAAATTGCAGAAACACCACCTCCCAACTAGTACAAACACAAACCACCACAACCTACCTAGATCCTCACCCTCCTATTCGCAAGACCAACCATCAAATTATGCAATACAAAATGTAATTTTCCACAAAATCAACAAATAAAACACCTCTGATCTAATTTAATGACTCCAAAAACCAATGATACACTTTCCAAATCCCAATTACGCGTCACCAAGCAATCCCTTCTTGACGAATTTCATGACCTACAAATTCACCATATACAACAGCAACCACAGCAACCGGGGCATAGAAATCATCGTCGCATACAGAAATCTGAACCAAGGAATGATCACACCGGTGGAAGGAAAGGACGTCTAACAATGACCCTCGCCAACCTCGAAAACTCGAGGAAATCTCACCAACCAACAATAATAAAGAAAAAGGGGAAAAGCGAATTGGGAATTGAATAATCTAGCAGAGCCGAAGAGGAGTAACTGAAAATTGGCGGAAACCCAGTTGACGCAGGGGAGCAATAACACTGAATCTTGAAGAAAGACACGATCTTGATTTGATTAGAGCTACCAAAAACAGAATCTGCGATTGGGTTACAGGGAAGAGTGGAAAGAAGGAGGGTTTGGCAGTTGTTGGGTGTAGGCGCACCCACATGCGTGAGCGTTTTTTCTCCTGATAGAGTAGGAAATAGGAAAGACAAAGGTATATGAGAGTTGTTATGGTATTCTTCCAAGTTCCTCCATAAAAATAATAAGGATTTGTTGATGTAAATAAGGGAGATTCATTTCTTGTCTCTATTTATTCAGGAACCCTTCGAATCTTCCTCCAACTCTTTTTTATTTCAAAATCATTTCATGCTCAATTTTAATTAAACAAAACCAAAACACGTGGAAGCTTGATTCAAACTCCATTTCTCTTTTCTGAAAAAATATGATTCATAACTACATCTATCTCATCAATATGGGATGATCTGAACAGATTCTCAGCAAATTTGGATTTAAGAATTTATATATGATATATTTCACGTTATCTTATTTCCCAGAAATATCTTCAAAATGCACTTTCTCTTTTACAACAATGATAAATTTAATAAAAAATAAGCCTAGGAAAACTTTTTGACAGGGTTCTCGGGACGAAGTTGGAATGTATTCCAAAAAAAGAAAACTTTCGATGGATAAATATTTCCTTCAAATGATGCTAGAAAATTAGTATTTTCTCAATTAGAAAAAAATCAAATTGTTGAGACTTTCCATTAGAAGATGTAGATGTGTTTGGTGGCTTAAAATAAAATAATAAAGGAAATTTCATAACCTAAGAAGTGTTATTTTTCTTATTATGTATTTGGTTGAATGGAATGGGGAAATATGTTTTACAAGAGACCAAATAATTTGTTTAAACATTACGAGTGTGTGATGGGGAATGAAGAAGGTAACCCTTATAATTGATAATGGATTGGAGGGATTTTCAAAATTACTTCAGTTTGATGTCTAATTGTTTTATATTTCAAAATATTATTGTTATCCATATACTTAGACTTTTATTAACATATTAATCCATCTTAATTCAATTTTATATTCTCTTATAATCTCTGGGTTTTGAAATTTGGAAAGGAAAAAGGTAATGTAATCTTGAAACTTGTTATGCCATACAAATAGCAACATTAGATTCCTAAGGTTTTGGAAGGTAACTTGTGATTTGATCATTGTCCAGCAATGTATGTTTACATTGTTGACACCTGTCTTTCTCTCATGGAATCTCCCTAAGATCTAGTTGTCATTAAGTTGGAGTTCCTATAACAATGTCATGTTCATGAAAGTTTTGAAATCATTGACATTTCTCACAGTTTCCAATCTTTTGTAAAATGTTACCAATAAATTCTTTTTGTAATAGCTTAAGGTGGATCCACTTATATAGTTCTCATAAATACATATTACTAAGAAAGGGCATTTTGTAGAATATCTTCTACTATCTGGTGTAAATTTGAGAAAATGGAAAGAAAAATGAGTGGATAAATTTGAGGAGACAAAGAAATAATTGTGGTATTGTTTGAATTAAGGAATTTGAAGAAATAGATAAAGAATTTTAGAAGAAAGATTTGTGGGAGTTTTTAAATGATGTAATGGATATAATAAATTAAATATATTTTTAAAATTAGTTTTTATTAATATATTATAAATATTTATTACATTAGAATAAAAAATAAATATTTTATTAAGTTTTAATTAATTATATTTATTAGAATGAAAAAATAAATATTTTATTATATTTTATCTTCTATTATATTATATTACTTTTTATAATATTAATCACATTTTTTATTATATATATAATATTTTATTTGGCAAATCTTTGCACAACACAAAATATAGTTTAAAAAAAAAATTATGTTTTTCATGTTCAACTATATTGGTTTTCAAACTTTTATGACAAATCCGTGTTGTGTGAGAATCCATCATGAGAAACAAACTACCTTAATGCTATAATAACATGTTTTTATCAAAGATACTATTAAAAACATTAGGAGTTTGAGTTTTAAGTATTGAAAATACTTTCGAAACTTTAGGCTGTTTCAACCCAACTCAATGTTTTTGAAAAATATACTTTGTTTTTAAACATTTATCTAGTAATGATAAAAGTTTCCACTTTAATAGATATATATTATTTATATAAAATGATATTATTTAGTTTATATTATACAATGATTTAAGTTTTACTTGTTTATTAAATAATTTAACATAACAGAAATAAGTTTACCACAATCTATCTCATACTTACTCTGAAAATATTATATTATTTTTTAATATTATTTTACTATATTGATTAATCCATTAAACTATTAAACATTCAATAGTTGTTTTAATCAATTCAATTTAAACCTTTTTACTCAAACTATTATTATGATGACGATGCAAGGTGGAACTGGAATTAAGAACATCTTCAATTTTAAAAATATTTAGAAGGTTCTTGATACTACTTTGACCATTCTCACACTAGTTACAAGTTTAAATAAAAACTATTCCATTTCAATCTAAGAATTCAACGCATTTTATACACAAAATCTCGGGTGAATTCCATAAAAAGAAAAGAAAAACTTAACAGACAGTTGACAAGTCCTTCAAAAGCTCAGAAAGCATCGTATTTTATTACTACCATTTTTAAATATAATTAGATAAAATCTTAAGATTTCTTAACTTTGTAGGTCATGAATATGAATTAAATTTATACTTGGATTATCGATTTGAACATTCAAACCATATTATACTTTAATTAGTAAATTATATATTTTTTATGATTGAAAAATAGAAAAAAGGCGTTGCACTTAAAGCATAAAGATTTGTAGGTAGTACATTAAAAAAATTCTATAATAACAATATTAACAAATACAGCGTCAATAAACGAAAGATAACCTAAATTTGTATTTTTCTTTACCTTCTTCATTAATAAACAAATAAACGAAAATTGTGGGCTTATTTCGCTAAGAAAAACAAATAATTAGGTGACGTACTTTGACTTTTTTCTTCTTCTGAAATTTCTTGTGTCAATCACTCATCTTTTATTGCATTCTTCTCGTTCTATATTTTCTTGCGTGAATAAAGTTGAATTATGTTTTTAAGAATAATTTTAATTTTGGTGTCTTAAATTTTAATCTTTCAAAATTAAAAGAATGATTTTAATCTCTAAATTTAAATAATTTTTTTATTATTTAAGATAAAATTGACTATAATCCTTTTAAATTAATGTTTAGGAACTAAATAAATATTTTGAAGACAAAAAGAATTAAAATTAGCCCCAAAATTTGAAGACCAAACATAGTTGAACCTAAAAAATATATCATCAAATCCTTACATTGTATATACTTGATAGATTTGAATAATTGTGAGTAACTCACTTCCACTTTTTTATCAGCAAGTTTGCTATTTGCTTACTATTGATTTATGTTTCAACTCGTGCAATTCACCATGCTAGCTTGATTTTTTTTTTTTGGCAATAAATATTGTAAATACACACTCGAATAAGTTTGTTCATCATTACCTCTGAGCATGTGTTTGATTCTTCTGGTAATTATTTATTACTGATATCATTTAAACAAATTAAAAAACATGCCAAAGAATGTGTTTCTAACATTACGAATATCCTCGTTATCTCTTCCTGTATTTTCACTACTTTAAATGAATTATTTTTGAAATTTAATTAAAATCTACAGTATTTTATAATTTTTAATTTATTATTATTTTAATCCACGAAAGAGCGTGGTATTTTTACTTTTGAGTATAAACTAATATGATTCAAAATAGTCATTAATTTAATTTTAGTTAAAATATTTTATTTTTTTAATCACGAATTAAAATGATAGAAGTAATAATTCTGAAATAATAGAAACAAATTTCACTTGTTAAGAATCGGAAAAAAAAAAAGAAATTTAAAAGTTGAACGGCAACAAACGCTTTTGTAAGGAGGAAAAAAGGTTTGTGTTGACAGTTATCTGCGTTTGAATTGCAAGTTTCTTAGTACTTATCCGAGCAATGACATGTTTTTGTCCGCAACAAAAAGTAATAGACTAGGTCACTAAGACACACACAAACTAACGTGTCGGTAAAACAAGATAAGTGTTACTTGCTGTCCATACCTGATTCATCAACAAGAAATCTACGTGTAACCAAATCCTTGTTTGAATCCAATCCCAACTTCAAACATGAAACTTCTAAAACATGCACGAACAAATATTTGCATATCCCTAACAACCCACTATAAATATAAGCACGCATGGCTTTTCTCTATCTTATCAACAATATTCTTTCATACGCTTGAAACCAATTTTTGCACCGCCATATACCTCTCAGAAGAACCACTTTCTCATCTTCTTTCTTCTTAACGTTGTGCTGATTGACAGAACCCAAAAGGGATAGAAAGAATGTCGAACCCTCTGCAACTCAAGTCATTGAATCATATCTCACTTGTGTGTGCATCGCTGGAGAAGTCCGTTGAGTTTTACGTAAATGTTCTCGGGTTTTCTCCTATTAAAAGACCTAGTTCGTTAGACTTCAATGGTGCATGGTAAGCTTAATCATTTGTATTACTGAAATTTCATAAACTTTAGGAGATATGTTTCCACCGTTGACCGAAATTTTGGTTAATTCAATAGCCAAAGCATGTGATGAACAGAAAGTTGCATAAAATTGAATATACTAATTAATTGCCTTTTTGTTTGATATTGATCGTGGTAGGTTATTCAATTATGGCATTGGAATACACCTTCTCCAATCAGAAGACCCAGGAGGCATGCCCAAAACTACTCCCATTAATCCTAAGGACAACCACATTTCTTTCCAAGTGTTTTTCTCTCTCTTTCTCTTGTTCCATTTCAACTTTGATGCATAGTCATTAATACATATTATGCATTGTTGCAGTGTGAAAGTATAGCAGGCGTGGAGAAAAGACTGCAGCAAATGGAGATAGAGTACGTGAAGAGCAGAGTAGAGGAAAGTGGAATCTACGTTGATCAGCTATTCTTCCATGACCCAGATGGCATGATGATTGAGATCTGCAACTGTGATAACATCCCTGTGGTGCCTTTATCAGAGGACAAACTATGGTCATGCTCTCGCTTCAATTGCAATATTCCAAACCAGCAGCGCCAGATTCAGCAAATGATCCCAATGTAGTACTAAGTCACTAACACTTGCAATCACATGTCTCCTTGTACAAAGTTATGGCTTGTAAATTATGTTGTATGTTAGCAATAGTAATAAAATTTTCTTTACGATAGTAAAAATCTTTCTTCAACGTTTTTGTCGTTTATCGAGCTGTTATAGTACCTGCAACGCCATTACCTACCTTCAGTGCGTGTGAACTGATAACCCATTTACTCCTACCAGTCTAAGATCACAATTTCTGATAGATTGCGAACTTTTGATAAAATTATACGTACAAACTTATGCTTTACAAGATTTTTTTCTGCCTAATGCCCGAGTTCCAGTTTCGTGAATTCAACGTGTAAAGTCATTCATTTTCTTCAAGGAAATTGCAAAAGATGCTTTCAGGATGTAACATGTTCCGACAATAATTTGAACGGCGTAACTAACAAGTCTTTTTATAAAACTGACAAAATTTATACGTTTTTACGTTAACTGAGTCAGAAACTCGCAAAAATTTTTGGAGACTATTTACAAAACGAGCAAGTTAGGTATACAATATGGTTTCCAATAATAATTTGCTACAACAGATCTACCGTGTCTTGTAAAGCTTGATTAGAAACACACTGAAGGAAGAAAAACATGAGAATATTTATACTAGGTGTTTTTTTTTTTTTTTTTAAATCTTCTAAAAATCGAGTTTAAGAATGAATTTAGACCAAATCTAAAATTATCAAAAAGGAGAAGAAAACGCGGAAGAGAAGAGGATGAGAAAACTCTTATTTATACCAAGTGTTTATTAAATCTATTGTAAACTAAGTTAAGGAATAAGTTTAGAGCAAATCTTAAATTAAGTTTCAGCAGGATCAGATCCAATTAAATATGTTTTTAATAACCACTAAAATATTTTAAGAAGATTTTGCAGTTTAATAAAATTTGAAATCTGCAACGTTACCCTTCAAAACTAGTGTGGTGGTTTGTCCAAAGGGAGGTTGATTAAACCTTAATTAGTGTCTCAGCCCGATGTTTGCAGAGAGAAATAAACTAATCTTGGGAAATTATCATAGAGAAGGTTACTGCACAAACGATGTGTATATTTTTAAGGAATTAAGGTGGATAAAGAAATGGGTTTAAAGAACAAGTGGTGTAGTTCTTGAACAGCAAGGAATTTCGTGGCAAACACCCTACACATCCAGTACGATCAAAATAAAAATAGACATAGAAATATATCTGTTTTCTTTCTTTTTTTCAATAATTGAATGAATTTGGATACACTAAAGGATGCAGAGAAAGTTCCTTAATTTAAAGATGAGGTAGAATTTCTCAAATTAAAAATTGTCGAAGATCTATTGGAGAATGCTAAGCAACTAGGAAGCTCTCTGTATTTGAAAATAAACCAATTACAGTTCAATGGACAGATCCTTTAGTATCTTTAGTTATCACACTCATGTTGAAGCATATTCAATAAAGAGTGAAGATATTAAAAGAAAAACAAGTTTGAGCGGTTGTCCATCCATGAGAAAGAAAAGAAAAGTTTCATTCTGAAATGAAATCTTGGATCGGTAAAACATCCCTTTGTGATGGAATCTGCAACATGAAAAAAGAGATTGAACAAATGACGAAATATTTTGGTTTTACCTTTGCAAACCTGAAAATGGGTGAAATTTAATACTGGAATGAAGGTAAATAGAGGAAAGTGAAGAAGAAGGAGCTCCCTTCAGTCCAAAACAGCACGATGAAGTTATGCAGAGAGTGTTTTGGGCTGCAAGAGAACTCCTATTTCTGCATCTTTCAGAGATGAATAAACAGGAATGAATGAGAGTGTAGGTAAGAGGGAAAAGAAGGTCCTTTATATACTGTCTTAAGCACTTTACCTTTGATTCAATTAATGGTCAAAATAATTCAGTTCAATTAAATTTGGTGCATCTAGAAAACAGAAATTAGGTACTCATTTATAACTGAACCTACCGTTACTAGCCACAGAGTACCTCCATTTTTTTTTTTTACAACTCATGCTTTACTTGTCCCTAAAGGGATAGTACCTAGCCACCATAGGCGTAGCTGTAAAATGATGCTTCATTTCATCACTTCCAAAATATTACATGCAACTGCATGATACATTAGGGATGCATTTTACTATCATAACTTAAATTTCTTACTTTATTTTAATTCAGGAATATAAGACTAATATTTTATATATTTATATAATACAAAACTCATTCTTTTACACTATGGAAATTAACACCAACATAGAAAGTTTTTAACCACATTAAATTATAAGCGTTATTTGTTCAGAATATAATACTGTTTTGATGCGAGTTCCTTAAAATTAGGGAAACGGTAAGAAACTCTTGTTGGAAACGTTCTAAATCACTCTGCACTAATAATAGGTCGGTTATTTTTTCTGTGTTTCTTTGACCTTTGAGATATAGTAAGTTTCCTTGTACCTCCGCTTCTATTCTGGTTCACAAAATTTGTATCTTCATAAAAGTTAGTATTTTTGTTCAACAAATTATTTATGTCGTGTTTGGTAGGTATAAACATAAATAAATACGATAAAATTGTACTAGCAATATAAATTAAAATTTAACAAGTGTTTGGTTGAAAACAATGAAGAATAAATTAAGAGAAAAAAAATAATTCTTTTACCACTTTTAAAATACTTTTTTTCTTTTTTCTCCGTTAAATACTTTTTTTTTTCAAAATAAATTAATTTTAAAAAAATTTACCCAAATAAATCAATTCTTACTTTAATTTTTAAACTACACCTATTTACTGTTCAGAACTTGACACTCTAAAAACGGAATTCTCAACATACCTACTCCGTACTGAAAACCGAACGAAATTTGATTCCTGGAAAATCGATTTTTTTGTCTAATTTTTCTATTGTTTGTTAAAAATTTGGAAAAAAAGGAGGAAAAGAAAATTTAGTGACAGTATTCACTATTATGAATTCGGAATGTGTGAATAGTAAATGAGTTTAGTTTAGAAATTAATGTAGAGATAAATTTATTTGGGGAATTGTTTTTTCTTGAAATGGATATATCTTGAGGGAAAAATTTGTAAATACTTCATATTAATCTTATCATTTAAAAACTACTAAAAAAGAGTTTATAATAAATGAAAGAAGAAAGGATATAAAGAAACAAGTAGTATATGTGAGATAATTTTTCAAGGTATATATATATTTCCAAACAACGATACGACTAATTGACTAAGATATTTTATCCCTCACTAATTTCTTTTCTATAGGATCTCCACTGAAAAATAATATGCTGCATCTCAAAAGACGCGACTTTTTTTTTTATGTTCCATAATCATAATTTATTATATAGAAGATAAAAAAAACCATTAAAATATTTTTTAAATATTACTTTTAATAATAAATTAAACATAAAAGAATACATTTTCAACCTCACACCTATAAAAACTAAAAACTCTGGATGTATAGCAAACTTTTCATGAATGATTAAGGATGAGATTTGCGTTCATACGGTGATGGCATGATTAACCAAAAATAGGGAATGCATTTACGTCTAAAAGAAAAAGGAGTTTTAACTTAAGCAACTTAATCTTTTAAAAAAAAAATAGTAGAATTGCTTAATTGTATGAATAATGTGAATAAAATTGCGTATAAAGGAAATTATTGTTCGTTTTCCAATTTTTTCTCCACACTAGCCTCTAGAATGAATGAACAATGATGTCTTAATTCGCATTTTGAGGGTAATTGTTTTGTTTCTTAATTCGAATTTAATAGTTTAGGTAGATGTCATTTCTTATTCAGTTATAGAGTATAGGTACACATTTCAAACCTATTTTTTCTTCATTTGTTATCAAAGAATCATAAAAAGAAGACTTTCCCACTTGATATCGCATTGTTTCTTGCATAAAACATTCGTGTTATTTAGCGGTGCTCTTTAACGTAGAGAATTGTTTAATCGTATTTATTATTAGGACGAAACTATATATGCATGAGTATGAGTGTTGGTGTTTGCGTTTCGTTTTAGAATTCCAACTTTTTTTCCATTTTTATTTTATTAAAGGTTCAATAAAAAAGACTTTCCCACTTTATTTGTGTGTAAAACATTCGTATCATGTAACGTGCTCTTTAACGTAATTTATCAGTTCCAGTATACCTTTATCTTTCAACTTTCTAAATTGCAACACATGTATAAGAAATTTATTTTGGCCCCCGATATTTATTTGTCTATATCATTTGCCTAAAGCTGTCTCATTTAAAAACTTTAATATAGGTAGCTTATGTGTCAAATTTCACTTGAAATATATATAATCAACTAGAATGGTAAAATAGTTAGAAGAGAGGTCATTGAAATAAACCATAAAAAAGCAAAGCCTTTTCTTTATTTTTTTCTAACAAAGAAAAAAAATAGAACACTACTGGCGGGAAACCAAAAAAGTGCTAGTTTTCTATTCATAACGAGTGCATCTTAAAAGAAAAAGTTAGATATACCAGTAAAAATCTGAATCACTTAATTCAGTTCAATTTTTAAATTGATTTGAGTTACATCTTGTATAAATTAATCCGATTTCTTTTTTGTTTTAATTTAAGATGAGTATACAAATTTATTAGATGTATTGGGAGGACTTGCACATCTCTGTCAAGATGGTCTCAATACATCTTGATTAAAAATATTGATTATTGCATTGTGTAGGACTTGCACATGTTAGATTGTGTTGATTTGCATATTTCAATTAAGATGGTTTCAGTACATATTGACTAAAGATATGATTGTTTTTCAAACTCCTTCCCTTTTTTCCATGAAGGTTTTGATACATCTAATCCAAGATGATCCTAATACATATAGGCCAAAATGGTTCAGACACATCTCGATCATGACAACCTTCATATATTGTGTAAGGCTTGATCCAGACTATTGCTACACTTCATTTGCTACGAGCCTGGGAAGCTAATGTATGGTGTAAGGCTCTTGTGTTTTGATACATCTAGTCCAAGATGATCCTCATACATCTAGGTTAAGATGGTCCTGACACATCTCAGTCAAAACAATCTACCAATTGTGTGAAGTTTAATACATCTAGGCCAAGATGGTCTTGACATATCTCGGTTAGAGCAATCTTCATAGTGCAGCATCAAGAACCATATCACACTTATCACGTAGAGCGAGTACATCTCAGCCTAAAAGATGTATGTCAAACAAAAGCAGGTAAGAACTATAGTAACCGTGATAATAGACTAACTTAGGATGTTAAGACAATTACAATGAGACATTCGTTAACATTCATGGAAGAATCCAAACGTTACTTAAGGTAATTAGTAAAAGACAAGTATATAAAGGTAGTTCAGACTACATGTAAAAAGAGAGGAAAACTCAATCTTATGCTTGTTATTCTTGCATATTTTGCTCCCTCGTGGTGCATTATATTAGACTTGGTAAAGACATCTCAATCTTGAAGACAGGGCATATCCCAACAAGCAGCTAAAAAATAATACAATATCTTACAGGACAATTTGGCTTCATACAAGAACATATGTGAAAATGTGATGTATGATGTTTCTATGTTAATAATCCAACTATACTTTGAATGAATTGGTTATTGTTTTTGTCAAAATAGTACTACGACCAACCACCTAAGAGCATTAAAGTAATTTATATATTTTTATTTCTCAAAGTCCCTTTATATTCATCATTCTGCGACCTACTGGGTTTTCTTTGGTATTTATTGTTGTAAAAACCCTATATTTACTCGAGCATCATATCTTTAACATACCATCTATATTATTCCACCATTTATCTTTTATGTATAACCACCTTAATGATTGTGAATCAAATTGACATTTTACATATCATACCCTTCGGTATTGAACTTATTAACTCAATCGACATTAAATCTAACATCACATAGTTCCTTAGTCTCAGGAATGCAAAGAATAAGGTTAAAAGTTCTTAAGATCAAATCTAATCATTGACCAATCAGTATTGAGCTTAATACAACACAACCGTCATAAACTTAGTATCATAGAGCGTAAGACTAAAAATTATTTAAACCAAATCCAATCATTTATCCGATTGATATTGAACTTAACACCAAAAAGTCTCTTTATTAGTTTATCATTGAAGAGCATAAGACTAAAAATTTTCAATACCAAATCAAATTATTGACCTGATCACCAATATTGGACCTAGTACCTCATTTAATTGCCAATTAAAAGCAAAACCATAATTGGATAAGATGACTTTTCTTAACCAAAGACATACGCATAAAAGCAAGCCCCAAAACTGATCTATATACAGCATGTCCCCAACGTACTTGGGTTCTACAATTTTCCCCATTATTAGCAGAGATGGATAGAAAGGACAGGAAGATAGTGAAGGATAATCTGCACATACATTCATGGGGAAAGTGTCAGTCTAAAGAGATGAGAAGAATGATTATACGATGATTTTATGCTTGGCACCTATACAACGTACGAGAGTAAGAAAAGCATGTGTGGGTAGAGATTTTGTGTGAACAACGAACAGCAAGTAACCTTGTACGACCAACGCTTTATTGTTATTGTCATGGGTTAAATTTGATGAGGATGGGACTGTCAAACGTGGAAACAGTGTATCAGGCTTATTGCTCTCGTCATCAACAGTGTTTGTTTGAGCTGGTTTTGGAGGGGCTTCAATCAGGAATTCGATACTGTTGGTGGGGCTCATTTCAACCACTTAGGTAGCTACTATACACAAGCATGCACATGAACCAAACCCATGTTTTTGCGTCTCCTCTTCACCCAAAACCATCCTCCTAGGATTTCTAACCAAATTATTCCCAAGTTAACAAACTACACTCCAAAACCACCCATCAATACCTTCAACAAACAAATCTTCCCCATTAATGATATACTGTATACCCAATATACAACAAAATAAACAACCAAAGATTTTAGACGAGACTTTGATACAGTCTCAAGAAAACAAATTAATTTTTAAAGTAAATCAATTTTACAAAATATTAAGACGTTACTTTAGCTTTAACTTCACTCGTAAAATCTGACTTATAAAATAAAATTTTCATATTACTTATATATTATAAAAAAAATTATCTTATCGTGGACTTCCAAATAAAATTTACTAAATTCTACAAAATTACTAAAATTACTAGAATGTTGATATTCGCACCCATCACTTATGTATTATAAAATAACTTGATTTCTATAATCAGTCCACCCTAAAGATTAATTTTCGCCCAACTAAAATTCTGGCACTCCCTGATCTTATCTCAAGGAGACAGATTTTTGGCCACTATAGAGATTGATTTTGACAAGCCACCATACAAGAATTGATGTGTTTGTTTTGTGATGATCTTTCTATAATACGTTTAGACTTACATTATAGAACTGAGATCTCACTGTTGTGCCATCATAATATTCTAGTTTAATTTAGTGATTAGATTGGATTATGCTGAACAATGGGAATTATCAACGTGTCTCGAGCTTACTCATTTCTTTTTTTTGCCATATAACATTTAGCATGTATTTGTCATATGACAATTTCTTGAAACCTTCACTGCTTTTTTGTGTAAATAATTCATTTTTTCAATTTAATGGACTTCGTAATTAGTAAAATATTTTATGTGATAAATGGATAATGAATATAAACTAAAAGAAATTAAAATAAGGCTATGAAAATATGAAAAGTAAAATTTATTCTTTCAGTCTCTAAAAATAGTTTTTGGGACACCAAAACCCATACTATTTTTATTAAGGATTAGATTATTAAAAGAGCAACTAAATCTAAAACTTATCAATTTTTTTAGTGAATAAAAGAATCTTCACGAGTGAATAAAGCAAATTTTAAAACCACTAAAATTGTGACGTAAGATTTTCATACTTTTCCAGTGCAGTTCTTTTACATTATTAATGAATTAAAAGCAATACAAATAAATATTTTAAAATAATATTGTCATATAAGTTAACAATTTTATCATAATACAATTGGACTATGGAATTTTTTTATTTTCAGCAAAGAATAAATAAATTAAAGAAGAATACTTATGGAGTGTTCTAACCCTTTTACAAAAAGATTAATAACATCTACAAAAGGATGCAAAAACTTGACATCGAAACCTTTCAAAACATGACGACCAATAACTAGAGATCCATCAAAAATTAAAAAGACCCTAAAGAAGATGCACATGAGACTAAAGCAGTAACCATAAACTTGTTCTGCTGCTCCAAAATATACAATAAAAAACAGAGACAGAAAGACCCTACACATGAATAGATATAGACAAAGCGTATAGAATGATGCATTTAAAGGTCACCAATACCATGGAACCCAACCAGGAGCCAAACATAACCTGAAGCAATAAGACATGATTAACATAGCCTGGACATATTTCCCCACCGAACTGAAGAGCTCAAAGTCCTCATCTAAATGGAGAAAAGTTGAAGAACATAGTCATGAGAGAAAGGCAAGGTTGTGCTTATCCCAAGTATCTCCAGGTTCCACTTAAACAATATACGTCCCTGTTAAAAAGATCTTACATCTTTCTCACTTGTCAGACTAAGAACACACGTTAGTTATCATATCATAAGGATTTTAAGCATGAGAGAGATGAAAAAACCCAATCACTATATGAAAAATTTACTGAGAGAATTTTGTGTTTCATCCAAACCCAAGTTGTCACTTATACTAAACCAAATATTTTGTCAAGATCAACTTTCCTTTATTTGAAGATTACCCCATTTCTATGTTTTCATATTTCCTCCACTATTGCTAACCACATGCCTCTCCATATAGAGTTTTGCCTAGTATTAAGGTTAATAATAGAAAAGTGTTTAAAATTCTCCCTAACTTTAAAATGGTGCACAGAGCTCACCCTCAGCTAGTTATCACATAGGTTCCACACCTTTTAAGCTACTCTAAGGAAAGAGAAAAGGTGATCTACACTCTTCACACTTATTAGGCACAACTTGCAAAAATTATGTTGTATTTGAACCGTCAGAATTAAATTATCTTTTGTTAGTAATTCATCCAAAGATATCATCCATCCTATAACTTGTACCTTCGAAATCTTTCCACCACTAGGTAAGGAAAACATAAAATATTCAACAACTAATTCTACTTACAACACATATATGTATAAAGCGGTAAAAAATAGTATTTAATTAAAGACAGAGAAAGATGGAATAGAAGGAAGAGTAGAGTTAGCTAGATATCATGTCACTGCAATAATGATAATCCGATTTCAAATAGATATTAGGTTGACCACTAATTTTGGTAGTCCATAGTTGTAACTAACAGTTTTGATGTTGTAATTATCTTAATTTCTTTTATGGAGTGGTTGATGATTAGATGGTTAGAGAAGTTGCAAATGGTGATACGTGTTGCAGCACTGTTGACACATTTGTTTTTTAGTTTGAGGGAGTTTAGGTGCATGTATATAATTTAAGAAAAATATAATATGTATTTGGAAAAAACTATGAATAATCTCTTTATTAGCAGAGAAATAAAATAAATACAAAAAATACATAATAAAAAGAATCAAATATAAATTTAAAATTTTTCTGATTAAAAATAAGAAACTTTTTTTAAGTTATATTAGATGATGTGAGATTTTTCAAAATATATTATTTTTACCAGTTCAACAATATGATTTTATTTTTTAATTTTTAATTTTTATTTTTTGATATAAATTGGTGTAGGTCATTAATTTTTAAAAAAATAAAATAGTGAATAATTTATGCAAAATCACGTCAGAAAATTAAAGATAAAAATAAAAAAATGGAAATGAAAGTATATTTTATATGATTTAATAGAGAGGAGGCAGGGAAGGAAGACGAGAAGGAAGGGCCAAAAATGACAACATAAACATATGGTGTGCTAGAGTGTATCCAAAAAACCCTACCACAAATTACCAAACTATCTATCACTCTCTCTCTCTCATAAATATGTTGAACCACAAGTGACCTGGTCGTTATTCACTGTTTTGGCTTAACCCATGTACACCCAATAACATTCAAGTGTTGGTGCATGTTGATGATTAGGGGGGGATAGGTTTTGAGAGTATAGAAAGTAGGAGATAGTAGACAGATACACGGTGATAACTGAGAAGGGTAGGGGTCCATCCATGCTTCCATCTTTACCAGCAACTCACTCCCAGACAAATATGCCCCAGACTCTAATCATTAGCCCCACACCACAATGCTCTCTCATTATTATTTTTCATTTTAAACCACAAGATCAAATCTTGGGTAAAACTATTATCTTTCTTTTCTTCACCGCAGGCACACACACATGGCTTTGCCTTCGTAACATGTCATCTTCTCCCGAATCACCATTATTATAATAATTGCTCTTCCAACTGCTCGTGATTCCAAATACATACTTACATACCCTGCCAAACATTTTATTATATATATATATTTGCTACGTATCTCGATGCTTCATTAGTCGTCCCAGTTGGATCTAGTCCACCGATTATTCATCTAGTCTTAGAAGAGTGTCTCAGAAATGGCTAACCAGGAAAAGCAACACAAGAGAGGATTCATGTACATCTACAAAGGTGGCATAGGGAACCAGAAGAAGAAAGAGTTGGAGCAGGATAAGAAATCCAATTCACGCAGTTGGTTGCACAAGATTTCCAGAACCCGAGTTTTTAACGGCGGTAGCGGTAACAGAGACATGGACATTGGAGGTAGAGGTAGAGGGGAAGAATTTGTGGAGGCCAGGAAATCAACATCTTGCTTAGAGTTAGGATCACCTGCGGGGGGATTTGTGGAGGGGAGAAAATCAGTATCTTTCATAGAGACAGCTGCATCACCCGCCGCAAGAGGATTCACGGTTGAAGAGGGAAGAAAATCAGTGTCCCACATAGACAAACACTTTGCAGTGACGGAAATGGTTGAGGCACGAAAGTCCGTGTCCCACATCGAAACATTCTCCTCTGTGGCTGCATATCTTCAAGTAAAGGTTTTGGTCTCAGACATGCCGTCCTTCATGCAACTGCACGCGTTTCGTTGTGCGAGAAGGACATTCGATAGCTTGGAGAAGTTCAGTGCAAAACACATCGCTCATAACGTAAAGAAGGTACACGCTATTCCTCTTCACTCTTTATTTTCCTTTACAAAATTGTTTTACTTTTATAATTTGTTGATAAACGAATGTAATATGTATCAAAGAATTATTATTCTTACTTAAAATATTAAAGTAATGTGTAGGGATTAAAATAGATTACTTTTGAAGAATAAAAAATAAAAAGAAATATTGTGTACAAATTATATAAACTAAACAAATATGTAGGATCTTTACAAATTAAGCTTTTGATGTACATGGTTACACAATATTGTAGTTGTGTGGCGCCCATGGCTTGGTATTGTTATTGAATAGAGTTTGAGGCAAAAACCTGAAAAGTGATTTTAGATTATTTTGTGGGGGTTCTTTTTGGGACTATGCTTTTTGGATGATTGAGAATTGTTGAAGTTGAAGGAACCCCACAGAAGAATTAATGGCGAAAGGCGACTAGACGAATGATATGTTGACATTTTGTATCTCTCTTACTTTGTTGTTTATTGGATAGGAACAGAGTATTTGAAACTGGTCCAATGCCAAACACCTGTGACTAATAATAGGCTAAAGTGGAGAGTACATTGTAAAGATAAAATCCTAATTACAAAGTTCCCCAACACCCCATGTGTCAAACCCTCCTACCCCTAACAAATATTGTACCTAATCATGGATTATTTTTGCCATTAAAAGCTGCATTTTCAATTAATGACTTATGCAGAGCCTAACCCATGTGCAAATAGAGTTAGGGTTGGCTTATTCATATATCTGGTCAGAAAGATCTATAAAATATAGTGTCTCCTTCGTCTACTTTTTTAACCGGTGATAATTTTGTTTATTTATTTATTTATTTACAATTTATTTCTGGTATGTTCATGTGCAGGAATTTGACAAAGGGTATGGTCCTGTCTGGCATTGCATTGTAGGCTCAAATTTTGGTTCATTCGTCACGCATTCAACTGGCTGCTTTCTTTATTTTTCAATGGAAAATTTATATATTCTACTCTTCAAGACCAAAGTTAAGAAAGCTCTGGATTAAGGTACATATAATTTATACATATATGATTTAATTAGCAACCACTTCTTATGCTACCAAAAATTTGTATTCACTATATATTCAAATCAGATGTCTTGTCTGTAAATGAAAATTCACATTTTATTCATACAAATATTCTTCTCTCTTTCAGTTTTGCCTTTTGTTTTCAAGAAATTTGCCAAATTAGTGAACCTCTTCAATTTGGAATCTAACACAACTGGAATAATTTTTTGTTAACCTTATCTGTCATTTTACTGTATTTTATTTTTTCAAATATTTAAGTATTTTCAGTAATATTTTTTTTTAGTGTCTTATTATATTTAATATTATATACCATAAATTTATTGCATAGAAAAGTATACCTACCTAGCACTATGAATCACATGGATTAAAAAATAAAAGAAGATGACAGACCGTTAAATTTATGAATGTTATGGTCCCCCATCCAATCAATGAAGGACTGATCAATGGCAATTGGATCCCTACAGCTCATAATTGAACTCAATGGTGTGCAGTTTTAAATCAAAACAGTATTCATTTTTTAAAATCAAATTTTAATATCTCAAATTACTTTTAAAAAAATCATTATTGGAGTATCATACAGTACATCATTTGTTTAACAGTGACGAGACAGCATCAAATTATTTTTAAATTTAAAATCAGAATTAACGGGACAAAGTCAATGGTTTAAATAGAAATGAACAGTGCTTCAGTAATAATTAAATACCATTATTTTAATTTTTAAACATACTGAATAAGAACATCATATATATTCCATTAAAAATCCAATATTTATTTCATATAACATAACCAAATAAGTTTTGCTAATAAATACTGGTGCTCACCACTTGTAAGACAAACATAGTATTCAAAACTGAATGCGAAATAAAATGAAATATTTTATAATATTTAATTCCAATAGTACATATAATATTTATTTACAAATTACAATGGAAAAAAGAATAGATGTAACCATCCATCTCAAAATATCATATTAGACTTATATCAACCAATTATCATTGGTTAAAATTTTTAAGCAAAAATATTATTTTTTTTGAAAAATAATCAGTTTGAACTTATTATTGTTTTGTCTTATATGCATCTTTTTAAAATAAATTTAAAGTATTTTACGCTTAATCTCTGCAAAACAGATTTTGAAAATTGACTAAACTCATTTTTTTGACCAATTCTCTGTTGGACGAACAGGTCCAATTCAATTATATCAGTTATTATTATATTGTTGCGATGGATCGATCGTTACTTGTAAAGGCGTGTATTCTTTTGTATTGGACTTGACTTCTCCAAAATGAATATGAATGTAAGGAAAAAAAAATATATAATATTAATGATTAATAAAATAACCAGTTGAGATGGTTATTAATTTAAAACATTATTATACATTGGATTAATTATTTAATTGTTACGATAGAAAATTTATTTATTTGTCATTGAAGTACTGCATCATTAATTGACAAATTGAGGAGACATACAATTATTAACAATAATGTGTCCTTCTTTACCAGTACTTATAGTAAGTGTTAAGATTACTTTATTCAATACAAAATAATGCGTGGCAAAAGGGTATATTGGAGAACAATTTTGGCGTGTGAAATGTGAAAGTTTTGGTTTTGGAACCTATATATATATATATATA
>Ga0214542_1002964_pt1 | contig 34975 bp, 10 predicted proteins | sample CNSS1metaG_FD_160096 | JGI IMG/M metagenome (GOLD analysis project Ga0214542, IMG submission 160096) | Root nodule microbial communities from cowpea collected in UCLA plant growth center, Los Angeles, California, USA - CNSS1 | ecosystem: Host-associated > Plants > Roots > Nodule | place: USA...
TGAATTAATTTATAATTTTTTTAATAAATTAATTATAAATATTTTATATTTTTCTCAAAGAAAGAGTAAAGAAAAAAATTAAGACAAAATAAAATAAATATTTCAATATGAAAGAGAAAGAATAGAAGGTAAGATATAAAACACATAAATCCAATTCTTATCCTAATACTAATATTTTATTTGAGGTATTTTGATCTTTCAATCTACTATAGTTCAATAGTTAACTTAGTTAACTTAGCATAAGTTTAGTTTCTTAAAACTAAACTATTTTATAGTACAGTTCAATTATTATTATGAATAGTTTAGTATATTTTAGTTTAATATAATACAATTAACTATAGTTTAGTAAATTATGCCCAACCCTAATTATTTGGATGTTTCCACTTAATAGGATGTGTCAATTTTAAAATTTGTTTTTAAAAATATGTTAATTGCGTTTTAGTTTTTGAAACATATCTCAATTAGATTATTTTCAGATAAAAAAGATAGATTAAATTACTTTTTTTGTCCTTGTATTTGTCAAATAGTATCAAATTGGTTTTCTAATTTGTTTTTTTTATCTCAATATGGTCATTATTTTTTAAAAACCGATTCAATTTGATTATTGTAAGTGTGACAAGTTATTTAATTTTTAATCTTCACTAAGTTTGTATAATATGATACACACTTAATGTCTTTATATACGATGACAAAGTGGTTAATTATTAAAATTAGTTTTGAGATTTAACTTTGTTTAATAATAAAACTAAAAATAAAAAGTTTGTTTAAAAATATTTCTAAAAATATTTAATTAAAATATTTCTACAATATTTAATAAAAAATTTAATTTTAGTAAAAATATCGTCATAAGATTTATACAAAAAGTAAATTGAGTCCCAATTTAAGGAGGGATAATATTACTTTATTTTTTACAAAAAATGATACTAAATTGAAACTAAAAATAAATATAGGGACCAAATTCAATCATTTTTACATGTGGCATAAATGTGAAGTGACATATGTAAAAAAATTAAATTTTAAAAAAATTAAAAAATCCAAAAAATCACAAATTGTCATGTGGAGTTGACTTTAACATCATTTGGTCAAAATTGACGACAAAGACCAAATTGAATCTTTTTTTTAAAAAAAGACCAAGTTGAGAAAAAAAAATAGAGGACCAATCTGACACTACTTACAAATACAAGGACCAAAAGAGTAATTTAATAAAAAAATTATTAACGCAGTTAACGACATGTCATGTGTCAACCTACATTTTGTTTAATTTTATTTTTTGCAAATTCTTTTTATCATGTATCTAGTCCTTGGTCTCACATGTCACGTGACAAGACAATGTCATGTGTCAGTATCACTGTCAAGTATCATTATTTTGATTTCAATTTAATCCTTATGTATGTCTCTTTGATTCAAGTTACACTCAAATCAAGGATTTGATATGGGATAACAAAAAAAGTTGCAAAAAATAAAATAAAAAAAGTTAAAAAAAAATTACAAAAACTTAGAGGTTTACACATTACACACGTCATTAATGGTATTAATATTTAAAAAAAAATAATTAAGTTAACTTTTAAAAATTGAGATGAAATTAACACTTTTATAAAAATAGATACCAAATTGACATATTCGTGAAGAATTCCAAATAATAAATAATTAAACCATAATCATACGTCATTGATCATAATTTTACATGTCACCATTGGTTTTGTTTGTAGTCTTCAATGTATGCACTCTATGCCATCGAAAGGAGCGAGGACCCGGATCCAATTAATTGTACCTATTATTATTTTAGTCAAAAAAATAATTGTTCAAAATTTATTTTATTTTAATCTGAACATTTATTTTTAAATCAATATATTAAAACACTTTTTTAATAGCAATGACATTTGTATTTTTAATTAATTAAACCTACCAATTTTTTATTTATCCATTCGTATCTTATCATAACTAATTATCTATATCTTCCTTTAAATTAATTTTAATTTATCCATTCTTTATTTTATATTATTTTTTACAAAAACAATTTGTAATCTTCTAATTTTATCTACGCTTTTCAACTCCTCAATAGAAACAACAACCTGAATCTCCTCTCTATTCCATTAAATTCTTTCATTCACTCTCCCAATATGTGAACATTTACATCCTTTTCTTTTTGTTTGAGTAATAAATTCAAAACTACGGTCTTGTGTATGAATAATAAATCTTATTTAAAAGGATGAAAATTTGCAAAGAAAATTATCAAGTTCTGCACATAAATGTTTATGCCACCTTTTAACAAACATAAAAAGATTATGTATGATGGAAAAAAAAAATCTGGCAATTGACAAATAAGAGAGAGACATTCTTACATCAGATTAAAAATTTCATTGAAATCAGTCTTAAAAGATATACCACTATACTTTTGAACATAAATAGACTCTTTTTAGTAGTTATAAAAAATCTTATTAAATACCACTAAATTTTGTCACACTCCATGAACTTGTTTATTTCTAATTTAATACTTTAGATTATATTTCTCCCTTAGTTTTAAGGTAACTTTCCCTATTAGTTGAATAATGTTTTTGGGGGAAATGGGAACAAAATCTGTATCTTTTCTTGCATGTTCTTCCTTTGATCCATTCCGTGAATTTTGTGAATTTTATTTACATACGCAGCTCACTTCTGAAACATATACCTCAGTCATGGGCAAAGCAACATCAGAAGCTCCTCAAGCCAGAAATAGAATTGATAACCCTTAGCACTACCCTGCCATGAAATTAGAAGCATCATCCATTGATACCCTTAGCACTACCACATTCAGAGTCCCAAAATCAAACCAAAATTGTCTTACCCTATATGATCACACTAGCTGGAACCAAAGACACATCATAGTTAACATTTAATGACTTTTCATCTAAAAATTCAAGTTATAAGTCAAAAAAAGGAATACATCATACAAGAAATTCAATCAAAATGTGTATACTCTAGGCATTAAGTCCTGGAACAGATCAAAACGGCTAAATATAGGTCAGGTTCATCCACAAATTCAGCCACATCAAAAGAGTGAGCTGCTGCAACACTTTGCAAATATGTTTTATCAGGTATGTCAGAAACCACTACATCTGGGTACTGTTTTCGTTGCTGTTCTAATACTTCTCTCCCTTTGGGATGACTGATAATCACTCTTCCACCTACAGGTCAAATGCAAAATTAAATATAACAATGAGCTAAACTTCACAAGGAAATAATATTGACTAAGAATAAGAAAAATAACATGGAAAACTAAGAAAATCCATCAATTTACTGTGCAATACAGTCAAGTATACATTCAACTAGCAGAATAAAAATAAAAATTACACATTCATAAATTATCATCTAAATAAAACATAGTCTCTGGCCCTCATCCGAAATTACTCAAACCTCGGTGAACAGCAAACTTTCTGAAACACAACATCATGTTTGGTGTTTGTCTCAAAAGCAAATAGAATGACTACTCATGCTTGAATGAAGTTCACATAAAAAGTTAAAACTATAGTAGTGCTAGTAAGCAGCGATACTCTCTTACACACCCCAACTACACTCTTTCCCATTGATTAAAATTCTTTAAAAGCTACAAAATTATGAGTAGAGGCATATCAAATAAGAAATCAAGTCTTGGTTAGATAAATTTGTTATCAATCATAAGTTGGAAAATGAATTAAAAAACTAAATCAGGTTAAAGATCCTCCCTAAGTTAAAATTAGCTTATAAATTACCTAATGCATAAAAGTTTTCTTACATAACATCTTCAAAAACTGACTAAGTTAATTTCTACTTAGGATACAAAGTCTACCCAAACATGACATTAGACCCAAATGTCAATTACAACAAACCGCATGCCTGAAAATGTTTCATAGGGCGGTGCTAACATTTCTCAACTGTAAACAACCTAAGCAGCTTTGTTACGTTTCCTACCACACAACACGGAGCAATATGCCATATAAAGAGGAAACTAATAATCAGTAGCAACTATAAAGTTGTAAAAATTGAAGAAAAAATAACCTGGAGCACATTTCCCAGCCAAAGATCCCAGAATTTGGTCAAGCTTGAAGGGCAACGCGGGAAGAAAATAAAGGAAGACAGCATCAAAAGGAGCCCACTTTTCGGGAACATGTAGAATCTCTCCTTGCCAACACTTCACCCTGTCATATTTCTCTTTGATGCAGGCCAACACGAGAAGCGAGTCATGGACAACGAACAGAGAGGAAGTCAACCCCACCAAGGAATCCACAAAGTCTTCAGACCCAGTTGAAACCAAAACCCTCGAACCCTCTTGGACCTTCCCCGCAGCCACAATGCGCTCCACGCTTCGCTGTTCGACGCAATCGAGCACGGACCAATCCTTCTCCACGATTTCTGGGATGGAAACAAAAGACGCCCCCTCCGGCAGAGAAATGGGGGCGTCGATGTCCGAGTCAGTGGCTCGCCGCAACGAGGGTTTTGGTGTGAGAGAAATTGGAGAGAGAGTAAGAGCAGTGAAACGGAGATTGTGCGTAAAAGGTTGGTGCTTGGATTGAAGAAGGGAATGGAAGTTGCATGGTGGTGAGGGTATGGAAAGGAAGGAAGTTAAAGAAAGTGAATTCATGGAAGAAAAAAACAGAGAATTTTGGAAGGTGAAGAGGATAGATAGATTAGGGCAGAACAGAACAGAGCACACCAGAGAAAGAGCAAAGGACTCTTGAATTAGGGTCTTATTGGTGAAATATTTGCTTTAAAAATGATTTTCTAAATAAAATAATGACATAAAATTAATTTTTAAATTTTTGAGTAAAATAGTTTTTTAATTTCCGGAAATTAGGTCAAAGTTTAGTTTAGTATCATAAATTAAAAATAATATTTTTAAGTATCTCAAATTAAGGAAAAATATTGAATCAATATCTCTAGTTTATGGTTATTATAGCATGACTTTTGTTTTATTCTACTCTTTTACGTAAACAAAAAAAAGTAAAGGAGTAAAATGGAAAAGAAATTGACCCATAACATTTGTGTTGTTAACCTTCTTCAATTGCATAGATAAGTTTAAGTTGCTAAGGATATATTTTCTTCCAACTTTTAAGATAAATTATCAAGCAATAGCATCTTCAGAATGATTAAAATTTCATTCTTAAACTAAACATGTATTAACGTTCATACATTTTCCACGATGTCAACTTTAGAATTAAAATAAATTATTTTAAAATTAAAATACTTAAAATACCACTTTTACATTTGGGATTAAAAAGATTTTAAATATGGAAGACTAACTAGTATTTTTAAATTTGAGACTTAAAACGTCAATTTTATATTTAAAGAAATATAAAATTATATTTAAATTTGGATGACTAAAATCCAATTTTATCCAAATTTTTGGAACTGAAAAAGAAAAGTATCATTATTTTAGTGACATATGTCCTTGTTGATGTGAATATTACTGGTCACGTTAACAACAATGAGTATACATGCGTTGGTGACAAAAAAAACATTCATTTTATGAAATTTAGAAATTAAAAAAAAAATCTAAAAGTAAAAAGTTGATCCAAATTTAATAAAAATATATTATTTAGATGACTAAATAAAGAAGAAGAAAAATTCTCTTTATTTACTTGGATGAAATAAAATAGAAAAGAAGAATTAAATATATTTAAACAATAATTAAATATAATAATTTAATCTAATTCTTTTTATTAGTATGAAATTATTTATTATATTTTTTAAAGTATACTCTATTTTTAAAAAATTAAACTAAAATATATTAAATATTTTCTCTTTCATTTCATTTTAATTAGAAGAAAAATGTTTACAAATATTTAGATATTTAGGATGATATACCATGTAGTGCTTAAATAATTCTATAAATATAAGGCTTAAATATATATTTGGTCCCTATTTTCATTGTTTTTATTCAATTTGATCATCATTTTTGTTTTGTGTTTAATAACGTTTTTATTTTGGTCAAATTTTGATTAATTTGGTCCTTTTTAGTAATGGTGTTTAAATACTTAACATTTTTGAATAGTAGTACATGTCACATGTCAGTTCTTGGTTTTTTTAATTTTTTAATTTTTTTAATTTTAAAAAATTGTCTACGTGTCAAGTCATAATTATACCACGTGTCATTTGTGGTTGTGTTTTTTTTTGTTCAATTTAGTCCCTATATTCGTTATTTTTATTCAATTTAGTCCCAATTTTGGTTAAAATCAATCAATTTTGTCATTTTCAAATTGACACCAATTTAATATTTTTTATAAAAATTATACTAATATTTTTTCTAAAATTGACATTTTTATTAATTATTTTTAAAATTCAATTATAAATTATTAAATTTAATTATAAATTGAATAAAATTCTTAGATTCAATTATTAAATAGAATATTTCTAATTGTTATAAATATTAATTTACTTTTCGTGGGACATAATAAACACAAATAAGTGGAGAGCTAGCTCTGTAATACTCTCCGTACATCTATTCAATGGGATGTACATCCAATGTACAATTTTTTAAAATTTATTAATCAATATTTTTTTTATCACCAATGAGATGTACCTTATGTACCCCGAATTTAATTATAAGTTAAAAAAATCAACCCTATTGCTTGCACTAGGTAGCTAGCACGAAGAAAAAAATAGGTCAAATTAGATAGACAAATAAGTGGGGCATAATATACAAATAAGTGGATGCAACATACCACTTTTCGTACAATTATTTTAAATTTACTAATAAATTTTTTTTATGATCCAATGGGATGTACCTCTTATGTACCCCGAATTTCGTTATAAGTTACAAAAATAAACCCTTATAGCTTGAACTAGGTGACTGACTTGAAGAAAAAAAATATGTCAAACCAGATAGACAAATAAGTGGGGAGCTACATATTATTTTATGTACAATTTTTTAATATTTACTAATTAGTCTTTCTTTTTATCATCCAATGAGATGTACCTCTAATGTACCATGAATTTGATTATAAGTAATAAAATCAACTCTTATTACTTGCACTAGGTGGCTGGTTTGAAAAAAAAAAAGGTCAAACTAGATAGGCAAATAAGTGGGGCACATAGAACAAATAAGTTGCAGCTGCGTATTACTTTTCGTAATATTTTTTAAAATTTACTGATCAATCTTTTTTTTTATCAGAATGCACTTCTTATGTACCAAAAAATTGATTATAATTTACAAAAATCAACCCTTATCACTTGCACTAGGTGGTTGGCTTAAAGAAAAAATATTGGCAAATAAGTGGGCATAATAAACAAATAAGTGGGAAGTTACGTATTACTTCTCGTACAATTTTTTGAAATTTATTAATCAATCTTTTTTTGTTATCATCCAAAAGAATGCACTTCTTATGTACCACAAATCTGATTATAAGTTACAAAAATCATCCTTTGTCACTTGCATTAGGTGACTCTGGTTTGAAGAAAAAAATAGGTCAAACTAGATAGACAAATGAGTGGGGCATAATTAACAAATAAATGGGGAGCTGCGTAATATTTTTAGTACAATTTTTTACAATTTACTAATCAATCTTTTTTTATCATCCAATGAGATGTACCTCTTAGTACCCCAAATTTGATTATAAGTTAATAAAATCAACCTTTATTAGTTGCACTAGGTGGCTGCCTTGAAAAAACAATAGGCCAAACAAGATAGACAATAAGTGGGGAGCTACGTATCAATTTTCGTACAATTTTTTGAAATTTATTAATCAATCTTTTTTTTATCATCAAATGGGATGTATCTCTTATGTACCTTGACTTTGATTATAAGTTAATAAAATCAACCCTTATTAGTTGCACTAGGTGGCTGTCTTGAAAAAAAAAAGGCTAAACAAGAAAGATAACCAAATAAGTGGGACATAATAAACAAGTTGCGTATTATTTTTCGTACAATCTTTTAAAATTTAAATATTAATCATTTTTTATCATCCAATGGGATGTACCTCTTATGCACTCCGAATTTTATTATAAGTTACAAATATTAAGCCTTATTGCTTTCAATAGGTGGGACTGACTTGAAGAAAAAAGATAGTCCAAACCATATAGGCAAATAAGATGTACCTCTTATGTACCCCAAATTTGATTATAAGTTATAAAAATCAACCCTTATTGCTTGTACTAAGTGACTGACTTGAAAAAAAAAAATAGTGCAAATTATATAGACAAATAAGTGGGACATAATAAAATAATAAGTGGATAGTTGCGTATTTTTTTTCGTACAATTTTTTTAAATTTATTAATCAATCATTTTTTTATATAGGATGTACCCCTTATGTACCCCGAATTTGATTATAAGTTACAAAAATCAACCCTTATTGCTTGCATTAGGTGGCTGGCTTGAAGAATAAAATAGGCCAAACCAGATGGAGAAATAAGTGGGACACAAAGAACAAAAAGTGGGGAGCTGCTTAATACTTTTGGTACAATTTTTTAACATTTATTGATCCATATTAATTGTTATCATCCAAAAGGATACACTTCTTATGTACCACAAATTTGATTATAAGTTACAAAAATCATCCCTTATTACTTACACTATGTGACTGGCTTGAAGAAAAAATAGACCAAACTAGATAGGCATTTGAGTAGGGCATAATAAACAAATAAGTGGAGAGTTGGGTATCACTTTTTGTATAATTTTTTAAAATTTACAATCAATCTTTTATTATCATCCAATGCGATGTACCCTTATGTACTCCGAATTTTATTATAAGTTACAAATATCAAATCTTATTACTTTTAATAGGTGGCTAGTTTGAAGAAAAAAATAGACCAAACCAGATAGGCAAAGAGGTGGGTCACAAAGAACAAATAAGTGAGGAGCTGCATGTTATTTTACGTATAATTTTTTCACATGTACTAATCAATCTTTTTTTCCTCATCAAATGGATGTATCTCTTATGTACTCCGAATTTGATTATAAGTTACAAAAATCAACCCTTATTGCTTGCACTTGGTGGCTGACTTGAAAAAAAAATAGTCCAAACGAGATAGACAAATAAGTGGGGTATAATAAACAACTAAGTGGGGAGCTGCGTATTCCTTTTCGTACAATTTTTTAAAATTTATGAATCAATCTTTTTCTTTATCATCCAATGGGATGTACCACTTATGTACCTTGAATTTGATTATAAGTTACAAAAATTAACCTTTATCGCTTGCACTAGGTGGCTGGCTTGAAAACAAATAAGTGGGGAGCTGCGTATTACTTTTTGTACAATTTTTTTAAATTTATTAATCGATCTTTTTTTTTATCATCGAATGAGATGTATCTCTTATGTACCTTGAATTTGATTATAAGTTAATAAAATCAACCCTTATTAGTTGCACTAGGTGGCTGTCTTGAAAAAAAATAGGCTAAACAAGAAAGATAGGCAAATAAGTGGGGCATAATAAACAAATAAGTGGAGAGTTGGGTATTTTTTTTGTACAATTTTTTAAAATTTACGTACTCTAAATTTTATTATAAGTTACAAATATCAAGCCTTATTGCTTTCAATAGGTGGGGATGACTTGAAGAAAAAAGATAGTCCAAACCAAATAGGCAAATAAGGGGGCATAGTAAACAAATAAGTGAGGAGTTGTGTAATACTCTCGATACATTTTTTTATAATTTACTAATCAATCTCTTTTTTATCATCCAATGGATAATGGATGTACCTCTTATGTACCTTGAATTTGATTATAAGTTAATAAAATCAACCCTTATTAGTTGCACTAGGTTGTTGTCTTGAAAAAAAAATAGGCTAAACAAGAAAGATAGGCAAATAATTGGGGCATAATAAACAAATAACTGGAGAGTTGCGTATTACTTTTCGTACAATTTTTTAAAATGTAAATATCAATCTTTTTTTATCATCCAATGGGATGTACCCTTATGTACCCTGAATTTGATTATAAGTTACAAAAATCAACCCTTATTGCTGACATTAGGTGGCTTGAAGAAAAAAATAGGCTAAACCAAATAGACAAATAAGTGGGGCAGACATAACAAAAAGTGGGGAGCTGCTTACTACTTTTCGTACAATTTTTTAACATTTATTGATCAATCTTTTTTGTTATCATCCAAAGGTATGCACTTATGTACCACAAATTTACAATCAATGTTTTATTATCATCCAATGGGATTTACCCCTTATGTACTTCGAATTTTATTATAAGTTACAAATATCAAGCCTTATTACTTTCAATAGGTGGCTAGTTTGAAGAAAAAATAGGTCAAACCAGATAGACAAACAAGTGAGTCACAAAGAACAAATAAGTGGGGAGCGTACAATTTTTTAACATTTGCTAATCAATATTATTTTTTTTATCATCCAATGGATGTATGTATATCTTATGTACCCCGAATTTGATAAGTTACAAAAATCAACCTTTATTACTTGCACTAAGTGGTGGCTGACTTGAAAAAAAAAAAAGAATAGTCCAAATAGGTAAATAAGTGGGGCATAATAAAAAATTAAGTGAGGAGCAACGTACCATTATTTTTTAAAATTTACTAATAAATCAATTTTTATCATCGAATGAGATGTACTTCTTATGTACACCGAATTTTATTATAAATTACAAAAATCAATCCTTATTGCTTGCACTACGTGGCTGGCTTGAAAAAAAAATAGTCCAAACGAGATAGACAAATCAATATGACATAATAAACAAATAAGTGGGGGAGCTGCATATTATTTTACATATCAGTTTTAAAAGTTTACTAATCAATCTTTTTTTTTATTATTCAGTGAATGTAACTCTTATATAGCTGAATTTGATTGTAAGTTACAAAAATCGATCTTTATTGTTTAGACTAGGTGACTGACTTGAAAAAAAAAATAGTCCAAACGAGATAGACAAATAAGTGGGACATAATAAAGTTGAATGGTCTGAAGTTTCTCTTTTCATTGATTTAAAATTTTGTACAGTTGTTGAATTTGGTCGTCTTTATGGTTCTGGTTGGATGGTATGTTTTCTCTGGTTTGACTCTCTCTGTCATTGTCATTTACTGTAGTTCATAACAGGAAAAATATGCGAAGGAAAAATGTATGTATTTGATCTATTTATTATTTTGTGAAATTTTTTACCAACAAGAAAGAATATAGATTATAAGAAAAGAAAGATATATAAGAAATTTTTAATGAAAATAATCTATGACATACTGGTGCAAGTATATGAATTAACTAAAAAGATAAATTATCGTTCTAAAAACACATAATCAATAAAAATGTAGTAACATTTTTTAAATTATTGGCACAATATAGATTTCGGTTGAAATGAAGCCGTAGCGTATATTGAACAATCACAATATAAGTTATACTTGCTTGAGTGACTCATAGCCTATACTAAACAATCTCGATGGATGTTTAAAAATACGATGATATTTTTGAAATTACTACTACATTATTATAAATTACGATACCGGTTGAGAAAGAATCGTAACCTATACTTCTTCAATATAGTTTAGTTATTTGAATAATCATTTCAATATAGGCTACAGATATTCAGTATATCTCAATCATAGTCTCTTCTAAAACTGATTAGTATAGGTTATAGTTTTATACTATAGCCTATACCTCCTTAAACAGGGTTAAAATGTTCATTTTTCACTTTACCACGAGAGACATTAATTGTTGCCTCCTACCCTTACAGAACGCGTTATTTTCCTCATCCGCCGTTGTAGAAGGTGTTGTTTAGCACCTCCTTCCGCTGCAAAACTTCATTTTTGCTTCGGAAGCATTGGGAAAGAGAGATTCGAGCATGCTTCTTTTCATTTTGTTCCCATTATTTTCATTTCTGGCATGAAATACTTCGTTGTTGTGAACGTTGCAGACCATCCATTCAAATCGCGAGCAACCATTTGTTTACCTCCTCCCATTGCTGCAACATGCTCTGACCAGCCATTCAAACCATTTGTTTCGGTCCTCTCATTGCTGCAACACGCTCTCAGGTTCTATTCCTCTCATCATCACCTATTTGGCTTTAAAATTTTGATATCATTATATTTTGTATTATCTGAATTATTTATTCATGTTAATATGTTGTATAATATAGTTTTTGTATTCTTAATATCTTGGGTTAAATTTATTTTTAGTCTCTTAACGTGAAATAAAATTTTTTTATTGTCTCAAATTTTAATATATTTTAGTTCTCAAACTTTAAAAATAAATCAATATATAATTATTTTAACTAAAAAATGTTAATTTTTTTACATGTTAAATGATGTTACTACTTACATATGTTCCACATTTTGGTAGTCATTTTACACTTGAAGAATGTGCGACTTATAATTTTCTCGTGCTCTTCACACAAGACACAAGTTCCACAGTTGGAGTTTCAGAAAGATATTAGAGTAATCCAGATATTGACCACTAGAAAGCTGCAAAGAAAGTAATCATATATTTTCAAGGATAAAAGGATTTCATGCTCATATACAAACAAATTGATAGTTTGGAAATGATAAACTACTTCTATTTAGATTTTGTTGGTTACATTAATACCAGAAAATCAACATCTAGTTCTATTTTTATGTTAACTAGTAGATCTATATTTTGGAGCAACAAAAAGCGACCTTGATGGCTACTTCCACTATGAATCTATTTTGGATATATATTCTTAATATGATTGTAGATCCTTTGACTAAAGGCATGATATTAAAGAATTTTAAGGATCATTTAGCGTAAATGGAAATTGGTTACATGTTGTGACAATTATTAATTTTACTTTAATCTTATTTAGTTTTTTTCTCATTTTGTTATGTACATATTTGCTTATCCTTAGAAATTTTGTTTGACCTAAAATAAACATACAGTTTATTCATTATAGTTAAAAGTCTTTGATGAGAGGCTTTATATATTGTGATACATGAGAGATAATACTCATTTTTGGAGGACCTGTCACTATAAGTCTTGTATTTAGTTTAGTCTCTTGTATTGATTAATAATGGGATAAATGGACCAATTGGGAAAATGTTGGAAATTCCACAAATATGTGATATGTGAGATAATGAAATATTCACATGGTCAATTATTTTCATGGTGTAGTCCATTTGTCAATCAATTTTATAATTGTTGTATAAATTTTGATATTAGAATATCATATAATTGACAACAATTTATTATAACAATTACTCTCTGAAGGGAAGAGACTATAAACTTCAGAGTTGCTTTGGACTTTGGGTCATCAAACATGTTCTCTTCTACATTATAATATATCATCAAAGTTTAGAGGGTGAGGATTTGAAACTAAAAAAACACATTAAAGGATTTTTGTGACAGCGACAATGATTGGAGGTTAGTCCTTATTTTTTTCCTCATTAATTTTTACATTTGATATCAGGACAAAATTAAATACATTTGCTTTTTGAATTTGTGGCAGGTATCTTTTAAATTCTTTATTTGTGTTTTCTCTTTGTATTTGATGTTGGACCTAATATTATCGGTGTTACATGTGGCGTTATCAATGAGGTCATGCTGATTTTACTCTTTTACTAGTTGATCATTTTGGTTAAGCCGCTTCCAAGACTTGGAGCAACTTTTAATCCCACACCTCTTATGGCAAATTTTTCTCTTACTCCTCCAATTGGATCACTTGTTGGGTCCTTCTTCTCTTGGAGCACATGTTAGTTCCATTCCTTCTCTTAAAGCAAGTTTTGGCTCTACTATTGCATATCACATGTTGGTTCTATTCCACAAACGAGGATATGATAGTTCTACTCCACCACTTTGTAACATCAAATCTTACTACTAATTATAGACATTAAGGACAGTTTACTACATCGAACAATTGTTTTATCTTTACAAATTCTTCAAGCATCAAACCCTCCAACACATGAAACAACTATTTGTTATTACGATTAACACATGGATTAGATTTCCAAAGAACTACTGACAAAGCAATTGTAACACTTGACTTGATGGATTTGTGTAAATCGCTTCAATTTAATCACGCTAAGTTCTATTCAATTTTTATATATAATTTGTACATAAATTGTATGTTTCTTGTAGATTCTCATCACTTTCATATTTTTCAATTTTTCGTTGATGATATATTCAGAAACTATTACGCTGAAGCACAACCATCTTATAAAAGAATGTACCTAAAATTAATAATGACATGTGATTCAATTAGTTCCTTGTATGTATTATATGAGTTACTAATTTTAAACTAGTTGTTATTATGTAACTTTTTTTTTTTTGTAGCTTTAACTTGTTTTATTTGGTATATATAGAAAGTATACTATTTGTCCACTTGATCATATTAAATAACAATCTAAATACGGCTCAAATTACAAAGAAGAAGACAAATTGGCTTGTAAATGTATGGGATACCTTATGCCAAAATTGAGAATGAACAAAATTGAAACTAAAAAAGAAATCAAACAACTGAATTTGGAGCGAATTTAGAGTTTCACTTTATATAATTGACTCTATTAATACTTCTTAACATAAAGGAAACTTGGTAACATATTTATACTAAAATGAATTAAAGTGAACTTGAATGATGGAAACTCTTTATTCATTGTTTATGACTTTTGTAGGAACATCCATATGTACGTTCTAGAAATGATAAATATTAACTAAGGTGTGAGTCTAACTAAGATCTTATTTAGTATAATGATACAATTTCATTCTATTTGTTTATTAAAGAGTTATCCTCCATGTAAAACTTTTTGTGTTCTTTAAGTAGTTATCATCGAATAAAATGTAGTAGAAAACCAAGTAATATCCTTCCAAATTAATCTATAAGATATATAAGTAATATTTCAATAATTGAAACAGACATGAAACTTCCTTACCCTCTTTCACATGTGTCTGACACAAAAAAAGAAAGTCTATTAAAATAGACAATTTACGATTATGATTATACAATCTAATTACATCAATTTAGATACAGCAAAGTTAGACAATTTCAATATCATTCAATTTTAAACTGAAATATGATAGTTAACAGCTAAATGGAGAATTTTGTATTAATTTCCCTTTTCTTGATTCATTATTTTTCCTGGATTTTTAGTGCATTAAGAAAACACAAATAGATACCTTCCAAAATTAGCCAAGCAACGCCATTCTTTTCTTAACTTTTGGGGTTATTCTTCTTTCTCCCTTCATCCTTCCAATATTCTTCTATTTTTCTTACTACCTCTTACTCTTTTTTTATGTCCCACAAAACATACTTCTTAATTCCCTCTTTAGAATTTCCATTTTTTCCTTCAGCACAAGTTGTCTTTTACTTCAATATTCTCCAACTTTAACAACTTTGATGATCTTCAGAACTAAATTCTAACCATTGAAAACCCTAAATGGCTTTAGGTCCTAATCAAGTTTCAGATCCTTACGACATTATTATTTTTTTCTATAAAAAAAAATATCAAATCCACCCATATGTATTCATCAACTTCCATACGAAGCTCCAAAACGATAGTATTTTGGCGTTGCAGAGGATGTGGGAAATGCGAAATGCTGCATTATAGTGCTGAGAGCAATAATTGATATCCTCAAGATATATGTTTTGTTATGCATGCATCAACTATTTATTTTCTTATCAATAAATAGATTACTTATTGTATTTTATGAAGTGAATTTTTTCATTTAAGAGTACAGAAGTTCTGATTATTAAGATAACCACTATCGAATGAGTACATTTGTTATTAATGAAATCAGTATTACACTAAATTAAATTGTTATTTTGTCTGGGTTAAAAATACACGCAAACAAACAATGTCATGCTAATTATAAATAAGTATTATAATGCTTTAAAACAACTTTCAAAAATTCAATAACTTTATCATACATATACTGATTTAAAATTAATGATAGTGTGAAAAAAAAAAAAAAACTTTACATTGTTATTTGTACTATATTTTTATAAGCAGTTATATACAAATTGAATAACTCGAAGGATATTTCTAAAAACCAAAAACTAATAAGTGAAGTGTTTATCACCGTTAAAATTGAGATTATGATTAAAATTGTGAATGTCTTACAAGATCGTAAATTGTAGAATCATACTACGGATCATTAATTTTACTTTTACATATATATATATATATATATATATATATATATATATATATATATATATATATATATATATAATTAAACAGAAAGATGAAAAGTATACTAGAATTTACCTTTAATTTTTAATTGGGTTTGAATTTTGTTTTAATTGAAATTCTATTCACTTAGAAAGTGGACAACTGCTACAATTGCAAGCAGAAAAGAAAAGTGAAAAGTGAACTTTAATTGGATTCATTTTTAATTGGTGGTGTTGTTGGTGTGAAAAAAATCATTAGTATATAAAATAGTTTTTATTATGAAATAAAAATTATAATTGATTTAAGAATTAGAGTCTAAATTAGTTTCTATTATTAGTTACTAAAATCTTAGGTATCAAACAATTATTTAATTTAAAATTATTAAAGACTAATTTAAAATCAATAATAGTGAGTAGAAAATGTTAAAAATCAATTTAGACTCTAATTGCAAACCAATTATATAATTTTATTCATAATACACTAGTACAGTGAAGGACTTTAACACCAATTTTTTTTGTCATTATACTTCGATTTTACAACCAAAAGCATATCAAGGCGAAGTAAAAAATGAGGTGTTGAGGCTTCGATTTCTAACTAAAGTCTGTGCTTTAGGAATATGCTTTGTTTGGTAAGACAACCAAAACATCAAACAATTAAAAAAAAAGCAATAATAGGTTTCGGCGAAACACAAGCAAGAATGAGAACAAGAGCAAAAATGAGAGAGATCAAAACCAATCATTCAAACTCGAACCAACAAACAGACAACAACAATGTTGTAGCGTCCCAACCGCAACAGATCAAGACCATCACGAACCTGCAATGTTGCAACACCTCAACGCGAAAAGATGACAAAGCCACCAAAATAAAGTGGCAACACCCAAACCAGAAGAAAAACAATGTTAGGAGAAGGAAGAAAAAATCAAGAATGATAAGAAGAGATAAACGAGAAACGAGAAGGAAGATAAACAATAAAGAAGACAAAACCAAAACTCAAGGAATGTTATAATGGAGGAAAACAGAAAATTACAATGACAAAATAGAAGAATACAACGACCTTTTACAAATTTATCCTATGCAAATAAATATATGTCTTTGTTCTTTCAAATAAATGAGGCCTATACTCATACAATCAAGGTATAGACTTCGATTTAACTTACTAAAGCCTATACTTTGGCACCAATGTCACCGCATTTTGATTTTTCTTCAAACAAAAGCTTATAAGACGAAATTAAATCATCTTTTTACATTAAGGATAAAAACTATTTTAAATAAAAATAATTTTTAGTTTATAAAATAACATCTAACTCGGTCAATATAATAATTAATTATATTAATTTCTAATGTTAGTTTTAATTTAGTAATTATTTTTATAATATAAATAAAAATATTATATAAAAATTAAATCTCCATTTTTATTAGAAGGAAAGAATTGTACCATTATCATACACGATAACCGTATTATGTGTTTGCAGCATTAGAGACCAGTTTTTTTTTTTTTTTTCTTTTTCATTGAGGCATGACATTTGATGGAAATAAACATTAATGATTAATCTGTAAAAATATATATTAATTGGATATAACGTCAAACGTGAAAGAGAAAGAAGGAAAAGATACATTTTTCTTCTCCAGAACCGTAGAACTAAACTACACTAGTATTCAGTCTTTCCGAGGAGACTCATCTTGAACTTATTTGACTAGCTTCTAGAATCCTTACACACATCAACAACACTATTTTATGTAAATATTAATAACACTATCATTAATACATTACATTTTTATACATTGTTTTCAATACATATTTATTATTAATAAAAGAAAATAACATCACGGGGAAATTTATTACATAAAAAAGACTCCAAATTAATATTTTTAAAGTTTTCTTAACTATAATAATAGAAAGAACATTAAAAGAAAAACTATATATATTGAGTTTATTAAATTTTTGTGTAATTTTAACCATGTTTTTGTTAAAAGCCAAACCAAACCCTAAGTACTGTAAAATACCGACACGTACACGCCATTAAGCTTCACTCTCATCTCAACACATACGTCCAAAATCATCACTGCAACCCTTTCACTCTGAGGCCAAACCCTCACTATATATAACCATCTCTTCCACTCTCATCTTCACACCCACAGGCGCAGCTTTTCATTGAAATTCTGCAGTTTCCTTTTTCATTCTGCAAAACCAAAATGACTAATGAAGAGATTGTCCAAAACAGCGACAAAGCTGTCACCGAATGCACAAAGGTTGTCTCTGCAACTCACCCAATAATCAAATCCCCCGGAAAACACACGAACACATCCCATAAGGGAAATCCTAAGAACCCTAATACTCCACCACAAGTAAAACCTAAAAAAACTTTTGAAACTGTGGTTACTTCACCATCTAAATATAACAAGTCCTCTGCAATGGTGGTTCCTTCGGCACCACCACAACGCTACCGTCCCTACGATCTGATGCAGCAGCCACGGAGAACCGTGAATTTCCTGTCTCAGATGGAGGCACGCTGCATGATACCGATTCAAGTTCGGAGGGAAAACCCTCCGAGTAACGAAACGCTTTCGGAATGGGCTTCCTCGCTTCAACTTGGAAATGGGAAAACAAAGCCTCTGGATCTGAAGCTGAGGCTTAGGCTGTTGTAGGGTTTTGAGTGTAACAGATGAATTAACGGAGTTTAGAGACCTCCATTGTTGTCTTTCTCTTTTGTCTTTTACTTTTTAATAAAGTCAACGCCTTCATCATTTGTGGTTGACTTGTTTGTCTGCTTAGGATCTTGGGGTGTCTGGTAGTTTGTTCTTTCCGACCTTTTTTTATTAATTAACATTTCCATTGTTTCAAAATAATGATTTGTTAGCTTTTATTTTAGAATGATTTTTATCTGAACTTAAATATAATACAAAAAATTGTCTGATAAAAAAAAAAACATCGGTTAATTCTATATAATTTTACTAAGCATATTTAAAAAAAAAATACTTTTTCAGTTGTATTTAAGAAAGCGTAATTGGAAGTAAAATCTAAATTAATACTTCAATAAAGCAGTATACAATTTCTTATTTTGTCCATTTTTCTCTCCATTCTCATATGAAAGGCTGAGTGTATAATAGGAAAAAAAGAATAAATATATATGTTATTGAAAATCTAGAGAAATAGATAAAAAAAGAACAATTTTTTTCTTAAATTGAAAAGAAAAAGGAAATAGTTGAAAAGTTGTTTGGACTATATTTAAGATTTTATCACAAAGCAGTGAAGAATATAAATTAATATTTTTTACTATATAAATTTTTATAATACCCCTCTATTCCAAAATGAGTGAAGTTTGAATTAATATTCTCAATTTTTAAATGAAATGTTAATATTTTTATTTCTAATTTATCTTCAAATTAATTACTCTATATGGATAAATATAAAAATACATGTGTTGAGAAAATGAGACTGCTTTACTTAAATTGCCTTAAAAAGTTATATTTTTTATTACTGTTCTTAACTTGTAACTATAAAGAGCTTTAAACGTTCTTAGAGAGTGGAAAAAAGTATACCACTTTATCTCTCTAATTAATTACTCATTTTAACGTCTGGAGCATTAATTAAGAACAGGTCATGGAAAAAATGTATTTAATGCATTATTGATTTCTTTTAATTGCGACAACTAATTTGAAAAAAAAAAACTGTAGTATTGTCATATAAAAGTAAAGAAAGAGAGTATATATTAAAAAAACAAAAAGTGACAAAAGAAGTAAGGTACTTTTTCTAATATCTAAATTTATATTAATTATTTTAGTAAAAATATATGTTATGTGTTCACTTAATAATAGATAGAAAGAGTAATAATAAAATTATTATTATTATAATTATAAAAGTAAATTGAAAAAAAATTGTGTATAATTTTTTTAATAATAATAAATTATTATTATAATTTTAAAAGAAAATTTAAAAAAATATTTAAAAGATATAATTGGAAACAAAATATGTGTAAGGAATCTCCTTTATATAATAGTATAGAATAATATAAATAATATAGATAATTATGAAAAAATATTTAAATAATCTTTACAATTTTATTGTAAGTAATTTTTAGTCTTTCTTAGATAATTTTTTTATTATGAATATTTATTTTAATTTTAAAAAGTATTTAAATTTTAGGAAAAAATATCAAATAGAAGAAAAAATTAATTAAATTTAAAAAATACTTATTTTATTTCTAAAAAAAACTTGTAAGAAATATATATATATATATATATATATATATATATATATATATATATATATAAAAAAAAAAAATAAAAAAAAAAAAAAAAAAATATATAAAAAAAATATATATTTTATTTATATAAAAAAAATATAAAAAAAATATATATATATATATATATATATATATATATATATATATATATATACTAAAAAAAGAAAAAATGTTAATTCTTATGGATAAATACCTCACAAATATAGTGGAACACATTATTGTCACAAAATGAGGAATTACAAAATATTTGTGATGGAACATTCTATTTCATTATTGATATAGTAACAAAATAGCATCATCAAACTATTTATTATCGTTATAAAAAATATAAGTTATCACGTTAAATAAAAAACATTTTTCTGTCATAAATTATAAGGAGATTATATGTCACACTATAATAACGATAATAAAATTGTTGAAGTATAGAGTCTTCTTCTCAAGAGAGTATCTCACTTAAGTCTAAATTACCTCTCATGATGAGATGCTATTTAATCATTTAAAATTGTAACAATGCGAATTTTGAATACTAATTTTAAGTTGTATTTGATATGGATCCATCAATGTACATTTAAAAAAAAATCAAAATTAAAAAATAATTAATAATAATCTAGTAAAAGCTTTAGAAAAATAATTATTAAAAAAAACTCTAATAATCAAATCACAATTAAAAACTAATTATGAAAAACATATGAAATATATCATTATTTTTCTATATTCATAAAATAAATAATATACAAAGACCCATGAAATAAAAAAATGACAACTATTAAACTAATATTTTACAATCAAATGAGACAAAGAAAAGGTTTTTTTGTCAAGAATAGAAGAAAACATATACACTACTAAAAAAATCATATTTCCTGCTAATTTTGTTTTGAAATTTTTTTTGTAAGAAATACTTATAAATTTTATTATTAAAAAAAATTGCAGGAAATTGTTGCCAATTTTGTTATAAAATATTTTGTATAAAACACTTTTCGCAACAAATTTTGTAGAAAATATTTACGAATTTTATAATTTTGTAGGAAATAATTACTCACCAAGGAATTACCTGTCAATTAAGATCCTAGAAGAAATAGAAGAAAAAAGTGTTTTCTTGCAAATTTTTTTAACAAATTTACAAGAAAATTGTCATGTAATATGAGAATTTTTAGTAATGATAAGAAATGAGAGTAAAAATAGTGAGTTTGTGTCTAATTTTTTCTTTTCTTTTTTCAAAAACAAAAAAAAAATATAAAAGTGATAAAAGAGTATAATAGGTAAAAAAATCAAAAAACAATAAAAAAATATAGTAATAGATTTTTTTATTTTGTATTATATTTTATTATTAACATTAAATTATATGCTTTATAAAAGAAGTAAAAATATATATAATTTAATTTTTATTATTTTTCAGTATATACTGTGTATGATTTAAATTTTTTAACAAACTCTAAAAAAATTTAATATATAAAATCTAAAATTTTAAAAAAATGGGGGGCCATGGCCCTTGTTTCATTCAAAAGGCCTACCATTGGTTTTGATATGGACAGTGGAGTAAAATAATATTCAACTTAAATAATTGAATTATGGAGAATTAATTTGTAATAATAACGTAAATAATCCAATTATGGAAAATTAGTTTATACTAATAACTTAGAAAACAAGGGGAGTGTTGGTTGTAATAACTCATCCTTACTTGAGTGATATTTCAATAAATGAGTGCAAATTAATGTAACGTCTTTCTTACGTGAGTGACTAACATATTTGAACGTCCAAACTCTAAATAAAGAGAGAAAAAAATTGAGTCTCCATCATTCATCATTCAAGCACATAGTGCATCAAACTACTACATTTGAGAATAAACTCAAAACTTTGTCTCATTATCGCTTCAACAACAATACACAGCTTAAGCAGTAAAAGTTACTAAGAGAAATTTGATGTAGCATTTCTCACGCCAGAAAATTGATCACTCATTTGTATTATATATTTTTATTGAATTTCCTGAAGACTCATCACAATTTAAAAGAGTAATAATTTATTTAGTAAATTTGAAATTCCAAGTAAAATAAGATGTTTAAATAAGGAAATCAAAAAGAAATTAAAATTTAAGAATGTTAAGATATTTCAAATACCTAAAAATTTATTAAAAAAAATTGAAATTTCATAATTAGTTCCCACTCTTTAAACATATTATACATGAGAATATTTGATTAATATATTTTTATTTAAATTAGTTTTTAAGATTTTTTTTTTTTGAAATATTTTTCATATAAAAATAAAAATGTATTTAATTATTATTTATATTTAGAAAATAAAGATTGAGAAACGGTAAATATTTTATATTCTATTTTAATTTACTATATATATATATATATATATATATATATATATATATATAAAAAAAAATAAAATAACAAACTTTTTCATACAACATATTTTTTATATTTTTCGTATCTTCAAAAGTTCTAAAAATCTTAATGCACACATATATTACAAAAATTAAATTGTTAAATATTATTCAAACTTGATTAATATTTTGTGTAAATTTTAATTTTAAAATACATATTTTAAAATGAAATTTTATCTTTAAAGAAGAAATTCAATTATTTTATTCAAAACAAGAAAAATGGAAATGTAAGATATTTTAATTAATCTAAAACAATTATTTTTTAAGATATTCATTCAATTGCTTTATGATATTTATTAAAATTGTTAAATATGTTTCTGGTCCTTCCACTTGTAGTGAAAATTAGAATTAGTACTTCTTGGAAACTTTGGACTACTTTAGTCTCTCGTCTGTAGAGATATGTGAATTTAGTCCTTTAAACCAAAATTTCTTTAAGTTTATTTAAGGTTTCAATCGTGTTTTTCATCTAACATTGAAATGAAAATGTGTCAAATAGTGTAAACAAACTAAAATACTATAATGAGATGCGTTTCAAAAGTCAAATAAACTTAATAAAATTTTGTTAAAAAGACTAAATTGGTTAAAGATTTTCAAGATGGACTAATTTTAATTTTTATACCAAGACTAATTCTAAATTTTACTAAAAGTTGAATTAACAAAAACTTATTTAACCCTTATTAAAAATTTTCATAAGATAAATGTATGATCATATATAATAAACTATTATATTTAATTTAATTTAATTTATTATTATTATTATTAGTATTATATATATATATATATATATATATATATATATATATATATATATATATATATATATATATATATATATATATATATAAAACTGATTTTTGTATATTTCAAAAAAGTTATATAAAGCACTTGGTACCAATACTTATCAAATATTGTATTCATTAAATATTGCACATTAAATACAAAAAAAAAAATTATTAAATTTAATAAATGTAATGAATGTCAACGTATATTATATTCATAGATTTTAAATTTTTATGGAATGTAATTAATCCTAAAAGAAAATCATTAAATAATGAATAATTTTAGAGCCAAAAAATCACTAGTCACTAATAATTAATTAGTGTTTAAATAAGTAGGTAAAACATTGATAGTCGATATTAGAAATGAATTTAGAGTCTAATCACTAGTCACTAATAATTAACTTTTTATTCGTGTAAGACCATTTTATACTTCTATAATTTTTAATTTATAAAATTATATTTCAATTAATTAATATAGTGACTAATTATTTTGATCTTTAAAATTAATTGTTATTTAATGATTTTATGTGGTATAATGATTATTATATGTTTATTATAACTATTTGAATGAATACATGAATCCATCCCCAAACTCATACATGTAATGTTACATCTTTGTTAGAAGATAGGTAAATATGAATATTAAGGTGGTCATTTTTATTTTATATATGTATCATAATTCATAAGTTAAAAGTCATTTTCAAACAGTACATTTTAATTTCTTTTTACGAAAAATAATGACTTTTAAATGGTATATTTCAAAAGTTGAAGATATTTTTTAAATTCTATAATCCAAAACAAAAAGTGATATAAAAAAATAACTTTCGAATTGTATAATTAAAAAAACTTTTATCTTTTGAATTCTACCATTCAAAAAGTTTTCATAAAACAAAAATTGGAAAAGCTTTAAACCAAAAGGTTAAATTAGAAATTCTCATATTTATGGATGTGCCAAAGAAAAAGAGTGGACACATGAAAAAAAATTACGTAAATGTATTATTAAAATTAGTGGCAAATAGATATAAATTGTTTCTATATTTAAAAAAAAAAATTAATAATAGTAGTTATGTAAAAAATGTTAATGAGTTATAGTATATTATATTATTAAAAGCGATATACCAAGATTCCATGTAAGAAGAATTTGAAAATGAACTTTTACAATTTAAAGGATTTATGACAAGGGTAAGGAGTAAGAGATTGAAAGATCAAAACTATTCAAGGCTCCTGATGCTACAAGCCGTCTGAAATTCAAAGAATATGAAAACCATAACTTGAAACATATTTGAAGAATAATTTTTAGGAAAATTAGTTTGTTTTTAGACTTTAAGTTTTCTCTCAGAAATTAGTTATGTTCTATATTTTTGGGTTTTGGATCTGTTTTTTATAAATTAGTTTATGTTTTTATGTTTTGGGTTTGGATCTTCTGGTAGAGTCCTCAGATTTTCTTAAACTTATGGACTTATATAAAGGTACAAAAAACAATATAAACGCTTTTAGTCATATATTAAATTTGACTTATCATTAAAGGGAAGATTCTCTTCTTTTCTTGGCTTAAACCTCTTAAGAATTCAAATTCAGAAACGATCATACTCTTTCCTGATTAAGATCATATTAGAGTGATTTGTAACCTATTATGTTATTACAATATTAATAAAATTCCTTTTAGTATTGGGATAATTTATTCTTATTCTTTAATTTATTTTAATTTAAAAATATAATTAAGAAAAAATAGAATAATAGTAATAATAATACTAACGGTTTATGAACTTTATAAAATCAATACGACTTTTGTAAATGTTCTACTCAAATTAAACATTATATTAAGATTTTACCCTTCAGTTTTATACCTATTTAACAATAATAATAATAATAATATTATTATTATGTTTGTCCTCTAATTAACAGGAAAAATTAAGGCAAAGGGACATGAGGGCAACTTCATTATCAAAGCAAATTTGAAGCCAGCATTACTTTCCATGCTTTGAACATCATTCCTCTACATATGTCAACCAAATAAATACCAAAACCCAAACACCTGTGGAAGAATAGAGGTAAGAATGCAGGGAGAACGGACCCTTGGCTATGAACCAAAAAGGATAGGGGATAGAGGGGGAAAAGAAAATAGCACACTTTCCAGAGAGCAACAATCTTTACACACCTCTCTCTCAAACCACTCCTATTGAAAGCAAATTGTAATAATGGATCAAACACCACTATTACAATATCACATCAAACATCAAAACCATCCATCTGCAGACTCTCTCTAGTAGACCCTGAAACATCAGTTTCAGTTTCAGCTCCTTGTGACTTTTTAAGCTTAGCTACAAGGACCCACATGTTGGCAAGTTCATTTTCCAGGTATGCTTCTCTTTGCTTTGACTCCTCAATCTTTCTTTGAAGTTCGGCTTCTTTGTGATCTTTCTCTAAAAGGGCAGCTTCATATGAAAGTTCCCTTTCTTTGCTCAGGGCTAATTCTCTCTTGATGTTGGTGTTTGATCCACCCTGATCATTTCTTCTAACTCTGACATGGCTTTCTCTTCGTCCATTTTGGACTGTGCCACTACCTCTACGTTCAGTGGTTGAATTCTTGGATGCACCTAGCTCAGCAGCTAGTCTCTCGTTCTGGTTCATGAGTTTGGCAACTTCTTCTGACAGTGCCTTAAGCTCAACAGCAGCAGCTGAAGCAAGCCCTTTAGCATATGAACTCTCTTCTGCCAACTTCTGATTTCTGAATTCTAACTGCTCCTTCAATTCTGTTAGTTGTGCCACTCTCTGCTTCAGCTCCTCTATCTCACTTGTCTGATTGAGTGCACAAGATCAGTGGGAATCATGACTATATACAAAATACTTTATGCCATTTGAAGTGCATGCTTAATTTGCCACTCACAAGTCGTAACAAGATAGAGCTCTTGAAATAAATCTTTGCCCGGTGATAGTAAAGTTAAAAACAAGTAGTTTGCAATGAGGAATTAATATGCAGATTTTATGAGAAATTGCTGGAAAAGTAATCACAGACACAGGAATGCAAGACTAAGAACTGTAAGAGCACCCGACAAACGAAGACTGCACGAGGGAATAAATATACCTGTACTTGCAAATGAATCCCTTCATTAGAATTGTTTATCATCTTATTCCCCTTGTCAAGGTGAATTTCACCATGATAGTCTTTGGTTACAGAGAAATCTAGTGAACGGTTGACAACAGGGATGGAATTTCTCAACTCCGCATCTGCAAGTTGCTGTTTGAGAGAGGCAATCGTTTCTTGCTGGCTTTCACATTCACAAATCTGGTAATCCAATTACTCCCTTAGCTAAGGACACGATAAAAAGATACAATAAGTATTTCACACAAAAAAATTATGGTATATTTCACCTTCTGATTAAGCTGTTCTTGAATTATACGATTATCTGCTGCTTTGACCTGAATTAGCACAATAATGTGCATTAGTTAATACTGGGATCATATAAAAGTAATCGAGTAAGGACACATGTTCATGCAGTGGTAGAAATTTTAGAATTTGAAACGTCTATGCTACATAATCAGATAAGAACTCTACTGCTGTCTTGCATGATCAAAAGCATGGCTTTAGGAATATTGATTGTATCAAATTGTTGGCATAACTAAAATGTATCTTTTATTCCTATTGGAAAGTACTACAATATAATTTTATTTAAGAGCTAATAAAATGGATTTGGCAAAAATTAGCAAGGTGTAAATAACTGTCACCTCGAGTTCAAAGGATTTCTCATTTAATTGTGCCATCAGCTCAGCAACAGTCTGTTGAACAAACAAAGTATTAAGCTTGACTAAAAACAAGTGAAACAGAGCAATAATGATGCCTAGTGAACATACCTGCAATGCTCCTGACTGTTCAATCTTGTCTGAAGCAATGAAAGAATTAGAAATTTGCTTTTCTAGCAAATCTATTTGTTCACTCTTTGCTGTTATTTCATCTTTCAAATTTTCCATCTCCACCTTGGTTTGAATTACGCAAAATTTTCAGCCAAACAGTCAGAGTAATAACTCTAATCACTCAAATAAACACAATTCCATCTATATAGACAAAGAGGTATTGGTAACCTACATGAATCTGACCATTCTGAGGATTTCTTGTTGCTTCATCAGACAGCCTCTTCAAAGCACTTGAATGAAGTGCCACTTCTCCAGATAAAATCTTGTGCTGCTCCCTCAGAAGATCAATCTGATCAACAGATTTGATGCTTGTCTAGAAATTAAATCCAAATACAACGAGAACAAAATCTAATGAGGTAAAAATATAGATTTCCAAATAATATATACTCATCACACATCTTTGCCAAGAACATAAGAATCATATAAGAATCACAAATCCACCATATTCCTTCATTCTAATGTCATAGATATTTTCCCACAAATAACAGCGAATTAGTATCAGCTCAGCTACATTGTCTTCAACAAACAAGTAAAATGAGATCAACAGATGAAGAAGTATTGTAATGTTTGAAAACTAAAAGAGGTACAACCGATCACAATCCAAATAAATAATGTGGGACACCGAAAGAAACTTTTCTGGCTAGACAAGGACACTTGTTGACTGGCCGCACTTGAGGGTAACACCGGAGACCAAAAATATAAGCAGTACAAGAAAAAATGCGGTTTCTTTGGTGGTTTTTAGGCATTTAAGTTAGTTTTAACATGACAATCACTTTACACTTTTTTGGAAAAGCATATATACACTTCCTAGTTTTTTGTCCTATTCAATGAGTGAATATGAAATTTTCCAAATGCTAGTAATTGGCATTTTTCATCAAAGCTACAGTAAGAAACATAAATAATAGTCAATTACATACCAAAGGAGTGTCTTGCCCCAATAAACTATCCTCGTGAATATATTTATCCTCTCTTGCCTCTGATGCAAGATCAGCAGAGGGAGAGCTTTCTGCAGGTTGAGAATGAGAAAGTCTAGATTCCACATGATTACCACTTTCTGCTTGAGGTGTAGACGGTGTGCTAGTTGATTTTGCTCCACTAGATTTATCACTTGTGCCTGTCAAGGCACTATCTCGTTTCTGATAAAAACGGTGAAAGACACAAACTTAAACAAACAGAAACGAACTTGCAAGTACCCAGAATGAAAAGATCCATTATTTATATAGATAATGTTATATAAGATGTTAAACAAGGAGCCTAATCAAGCACACACCAGCATGCAATTACTTTTGGATTGATAATTGAAACTCGTGATTCTCATATGTCAAATATTACTTATAAACTTCCTAGATTCGAACTGAAGAAACAAAACGCATCCCAATTGTTAGAGATGCAATTGTTTATAAAAAGTTTATGTATTTACACGTAATAGCTTAAGCTTAAGGGATGGTTAGTTCATGACACCATTTTCCGAAGAGTCGTTAAGACCAAAGGAACAATACCAAGGAGTACATAAAACGCTATTGGTAAATCCGTTTGCTGCAAGAGCTACAGATTATTTTAGATTCTTGAATTAAAATACATCGAGTGGTTAAGACGGGAAACAAATAAGAGGAGCCGTCACATAATTCTGATAAGTTAAAAGAAAACAGAAGAAAAATAATTGTGCAAGCTCTACAAGTTCAGAAACGGAAAAACATATTTCTATAATGTAATAAATATTCCTATCCTCAGAAAACTACAATGAAGATGAGCAACTTACACGTAACTTCAACCAATTTAGTAGTCCATGTTTCTTCATCTTTTTCTCGCCCTTGAAAGAATCATCAGCTATTGCAGCATTTCCCTCCAGATTAACATACAAATCAACATTTTCCTCGTCCAAGATTAAATCCCGCCTTTTGTATGGAAGGTATGCCAGCTGAAAACATACCGAAAATTAAAAAATGAAGAGAATTATAAGTAATATTAAATCCTAGTATTCAGAAGAAAAAAGGAGAAAGTTGATGCAACATGAGCAATACCTCCTCTTCCCCGAAAGAGTGTCTTCTACGAGGACCAGGTCTGTTGGGAAATCTTGAAGATGGAGACGCTTTTGTGGAGACCAAAATTAACTTCGTCAACCGTTGAATTCTGCCTAGCAAAGCAGCTTTAGCATCTTCTTCTTGTTCCAATCTGGATTGCAACTTAACTTGACCATCCTCTAACTTGAATAATTGAAATTGAGAACCATTCAAGATCAGAACGCTAATTACAGAATACTGAAGAACCCAATGTGCAGCAAATTTACTTCACAATAACTAACTAAGTTCATTTCGAAATTTGTACATCATACCTCTTACAATTTAATAAAAAAGCCTACGATATCTATGCCCTTGGTTACTCCCACCAAAAGAGGGAGTACAATCACATTTCACTAAAACTAGCATAACACAGGCACGACTGGGCATGTCTACGACCGGGCATGTTTGTAGGCATTTTTTAATATGTTGTTATTGTAATTTTCCAAATTCAGTAAATTAATGAATAAATGGGAAAAGAAGATGCTAAAAATGTTTAAAAATTTTATAATTGATTATACACCCAAGAGGTGTATCCTATGATGTACACATATCCGATACGTCAATATGTTTTATATTTTGAAAATATTAGGATATGATATATGATATATACATATCAAAAAATGTAAACAATTCTTAAAGACATGGTAATATATGATTTTTATTGTGTGAATCCAAATTAAAATCATATGTATTAAAATTGTTAATATAAAAAATTATAAATTACTGTCCTCATAAAAGTACTAGATTAGATATTTCATTAATAAGTATTAATAAAGTATATTAGAGTATCGGACTCAAGTACTCAAGTACGTCAAACACATATACGTGACCAAAATTGAAATATTAGTGCATCATAAGGTGTATCTCTTTATATATATATATAGGTATAGATTACATACTTGTATACTAAATGTTATAGACTCATAATAAAAAAAAAGTTACGGGCTAAGTAATGGAAGTTATTGCATTTGCTCTCTTTAGTTGAGAAAGCTTTACCCTTTAGTCCTTATACTTAAAATACTTTTTATAATGCTCTATTGCATGCCTTTTTTTAATCTCTTTTAGTCCCAACAAGCTTAAATAGTAAGGACTAAAAGGAATTTCATTACACCTAATTTTTATTAATTAAAAATTCTGAGAAAGTAGTACGGCACAATGTACCATGGAGGTAGTACTGAAATGTACCCTTGTTCACGCTTGACTTCTAGGAAAGGGCAGAAATATCACATTTTGAAATCTAAAATGTTTATGTGTGTAATATCTTGTGATATCTTCCATATATATAAAAAGTCTCAAATTCAACCACCGAATCATGCAATATTATCTTTGATATACATTTAAATGAAGTTGATTGATGAAATATAGAATTATTTTTAATTTTTATGAAACTTTGTATGCTTGATCTACTTAATGTGATCTCCCAAACCAAAAGTTAGATTAAAGAAATTCAAGGATTATAAAAAGTTATCAAGTATAGCAAGGTAAACAAGTGTTACTCTTGGACTAAGTGAACCCCTTCCCTATATATAGAGAGTCCTAACAATGAAATAAAATAAAAGGCCACGATTTATATATATAACATTGCCTACCTTCTGTTTTAGGAGCTCAATGTCATCGTCCCCAGTATCTTTAGGTTGAACTGTGACAATACCTCTCTTTAATTGTTCCAATTCTTCCTTTAAGCATTGAATCTCTTGTTGGTATTTCTTGATAAGTGACTTTTCATCAATTATCTGCAGGTTTAATTAAATTTAAAAAAGAAAACAAATAATGAGAGCAGAAGAATAAGGATAGAGCAATGAGGTAAAGAGAAGTCAACACCATCCTGTTTGCAAAGTACACATATAATACCAAAGTTTTAAAGATTAAAACACCGACTACTGAATACGTACATACATACATATATATATATATATATATATGTATATATATATATACATATATATATATATATATATATATATATATATATATATATATATATGTATGTATGTATATATACAATTCCCCCTCTAGAATATATGTAAGACATCTAATAATATCTTATCATATCATTACAGTTTATTTTATATAAACCATACGAATATAAATTTTAGTTACTGATCTAAAAATAAAATATCATCACAGTTTACAGTAATTTAGAGTATCTTACATTATCTCCTAGAATTAGTACTTAGTTTCTATAAATGTTCTCAGTATCTCTTGCAAATTGTAATTGGTTTCCTCATTTCATTATTATCTTGTGATTTGTTTCCATATGAGTTAGAACTTCAATCTAGTATAACTATAAATAAAATGCTAGAAAGTTTCATAAATTACGATTACCCCTTGTCTATATTAGTTCTGGCCTCTCAAAGTTGGTCCCCAGTACATAGAAAAAGGGGCTATTCCAGAAGGACTGACCAAAAAGGCTAAGTGAAGCATCTGTGGGTCTAGCAGCAAGGATGTCAGCTCTAGAGGGACTGAGATCCCACTCAACTAAAGGTATAATCTAGAAAACTTCCTTTACAAGCTAATTTTATAAAATTGAGAGTTAATGCTTTATGATTTGTATCAACTCGGAACACAGCACACCGCACCACAAAATCTCAATTCACTCCATTTTCTCCTTTAATACCAAAAACCCTATAATTTAAACATTTTCAAATCTGGAGGTTCATAGAAATTCATTCCAATGCAATAAAAAGAAAACTATTCAAAACATCTCTCATTCTTTTCCACTAACATTGATAGATAAACACACCCTAGAATTGCGCATGGAACTGATAAGAAGAACTTTGAAGCTAAATGAGGAAGCTTAAGGACTGTCATTCATTATGGATGTGAGAAATTTCCATACTAAATGGCCTCTAGAGGTCGTTTTGCATATGGCTATGCACCAAAGTTTATTCTAAACTCAAAAGCCATGTCTACTCTTAAATATAAAAACCACTTATGGGCCTTCAACTCAGCTTAAGCTATCATGAGTGCCGGTGATTGATATGGTATCCAAGCCTTCGACGAAATGTACAATAATTGATCCTTGCTGCCTTGATTCTTAAAAATAAATGCTGAATTTCAGAAGGTTAGATGTAAAAACTATTCGTTAGTCTTCACCTATAGGGAGAGTATATGATTGACATGTAGGAATTTAACAAATGCCAGGTCCAAATAGAACTGGCCACTTGCAAGATCATCCAGTCAGTTGAAAATTCAAACTAAAAGGATGATTATTTGTTTGTAATGATTTGTATACCCAAGTTGTATTTAAACCATCGATTACCACCAAAATGAGATTTAATGAAATGGGGTGGTCAAAGGCAGAGTTCTACTTCTGTGAACTAAGACTATAATGGCAATGTCTTGAATTAGAGTAACTTCGAGATTTAGAGGAAACAATTCTGAATCTGCCTGAGTGGTTACACTCAGCATGTAAGCCATTTATATACATCTATAAAGTGAAAACACCTCCTAACATTCATTATTGACGTGCAACATTACTCTTACCTATATCATACATGGAGGGAATATAACAATGGGAACTGTGGCATACTTGTTGCTCAGAAGATCTTATGAATAAGCTCATGTTCTGTTCTTGTTTTCTAACATAATACAAGTAATGGATTTATGCAGAAGAAAGGTTCGGTGCTGTTTCTTGTTCTTTATAATGTGCACATATTGTACTCTGTCATTGGTATCAATAAAATTCTGATTTAACCGAAAAACAGTTATCAAATTTAACATACCTTGTTTTGTGATGCCCGTATTTCAATGTACTTTGCCCTGTGAGCAAACTTCAATGTGTTATGTGTCTCTTCAGTACTACTTGATGATGGAGTTACTGTGCAAACAAGCTGTAATTAAAATGACAATAGGTATTAGAATTGCAAATTTATGTTTAAGCATTTCTACCACAAAGAAATGTAAAACAGTATATAACTTTGACAAATAAATGCATGCACGTAAAATTATCTGCACGAGGGAAGCCTTACAGAAACACGTCCATGACCACTTAGCGAAGACTGAAGTACTCTAGTCAATTTGGAATCCCTATAAGGTATGTGACTGGCCTTATCTTCAGTCAATTTTGAAATAACCTGTGGAACAAATATAAGTACAATTCAACACAGGCATAAAGACACGTTCTTGAATATAACAGCATCCAGTGAATTATCTATGCTTGGAAACCACTGCACGTCAATGTACTGTCATTCTATCAAAAGCAGAGGAAAATGCAAGTGATTCACATCTTAAGATGAAGCAATAGTTAAGTTATTCGTATTTTTAAACAATAGCAACTTATGATGACCATGATTTATAATTGCTTTTGTTAATGAAAAAAAGAAGTTTGTTATATTTTGGATTTGTAGAACTGAAATTATATATTTATTATGTTTCATAAATTTTTATACATATTAGGATATGTATCTTAAATGTATTCTATCCTACATACTTTTAGAATGATAATATTGTTGTATTAGATATGCATCATACATATGTATTGTATTTGTTCGTTATGACTATTGGCAAAGACAATCTGGTAGGGATAAGCTACAACCAAAGTTTAAGGCCTTAGCTATAGCCATAATTCAAGTCATTGCACCATGTCCACCACTTGATCCCAAGGTTGAAACACCCTATTGCCGTTTTTGTTTTTAGCTTCTGCCAACCATAACCCACAACAAACCAGGTCTTGAAGTCCCATGATGCCAATAGGGGGGCTGGCAATTGTATCTGTTATTGACCAATTACTCCAAAAGTCTAAGCTATTTGATTAAATCACATAAATGGTTTCACATAAGTGTGCCTCCTCATTAAGGGCTTTAAAGCTTGGCAAATGCATAGGCCCACCTACTGTTGAAATTTAACATTTTTATAAAATAATGGGGGCCAAAAAGATTGAACTCTAGATCACATGATCATAAAGGTTTTAGTTGTGAAGGAAAACAAATGAACATTTTTACATTGCATTCTAACATGCATTGAGAAGAAAAGGTTTGAGACCTCACAGTTCCAAGTGTTAGAAGACTTTTATTGATATAAGACCCTTCTCTCCTTCTCATGCCAGTAGTTTCAGCTTTAGAGCTCTCCGAACCTGCTAGATCGATGAGATTCTGCAAATATAAGAAAAATATTAAAAATGTAACAAAAATATATATGAAACATGAACATAAAATCATTACCCATGTTAAAGCAAAATACAACCAGAAAAGTTTAAGTTGGTTACCAGTTGTGAAAGTGTTATTGCTTCTCCTTCGCTGTTTTCACCACATGGACTACTCTCTATAGTCTGTTACAAAACTGTATGAAATTAGAAAGAATAAAAGAACATATAAGCAATTGATAAAAATAGCTAACATCTTGGTGTTCCATTTTCTTGTTCTTGAACTACTCAAGGTCGAGATTGATATCAATTGTCATTGATGATCTGGCTGACTATTTAGGATATAGTTTTAATAACAACCCCCATGATACGATCATTGTATATAAGGACTGTATGAGAGTATAAAATACGTATAGTGGTTGCTGTTTCTGTTAGGAAGTTAGTTAAAAGCTGTTAGTAACTAATAAATAGGAAGAATGCATTCTGTTACAGGGCA
>Ga0214542_1002968_pt1 | contig 34959 bp, 19 predicted proteins | sample CNSS1metaG_FD_160096 | JGI IMG/M metagenome (GOLD analysis project Ga0214542, IMG submission 160096) | Root nodule microbial communities from cowpea collected in UCLA plant growth center, Los Angeles, California, USA - CNSS1 | ecosystem: Host-associated > Plants > Roots > Nodule | place: USA...
ATTATTATACACATATAAAAAAATATATATATATATATATATATATATATATATATATATATAACAAATTTTAATGAGATTTAAGAATATTTTTCTTTTTATTTTAGTATAATAGTTACAACATTTTTTTCTTTTGTAAAAGATAAGTGACTTTTTTTATGCAAGTAACAACTATTTTCAATACATGTTAACATTTGTACATATATGGTTAATGAGCTTCAGGTATCGAATATTTTTTCTGAATAAATAAACAAAAATAAGTTGTCATGTCTATATTCTTCCATATCTGCATTTTGTCATGTTTGATCTCTGTCAATTTCCTGCATATATTTGAAGTTTAATGGTTGGTATGAATGGTAACTTAGACAATATATATGCAAGACATAGTGATATGTTAGAGTTGTTTATCAAAATAATTGGTACCATAAAATGTGTTATAATTATTTTAATTATTTTGAAGAAGTGATCATTTTCAATAACTAAATATACTGATAACTAAAATAGAAAATGTAACAATAGAAATTAGTCCTTTAATTATAAAAATATTATTATTGTAATTCTAATAATATTATAATAACAAAAATTATTATAATGAGTCAATAATCCTAAATCCAATAAACACGTTAATACTAATTAATTATAATTAATATTAACATAATGATAATAATTATTAGGGTTAAGTATGTTTTTAGTCCATAAACTTTAACCCAAATTTGGAATTCCTTACTGGTCGAAATTTTGATCAATTTTGGTCTCTAAACTTTAAAAATGAATGAATATAGTCCTTTTAACCCAATTTTGTTAAATTTTTTTTTAAGTTTTGAATGCATTTTTCAGTAAATATTGAGTCGAGAATGTGTCAAACGACGTAAACAACTCCACTATTAACATAAAACGTGTTTAACATGTTAAAAATAAGTCAACGTAATTGGGTTAAAATGACTATATTCCTTCATTTTTAAAGTTTAGGGACCAAAATTTATCAAAGTTTCGACCAGGGACGAATTACAATTTTTGGCCAAAGTGCAGGGACTAAAAACATACTTAACCCATAATTATTACTATTATTAAAAATATTCAAAATTTTAAAATTTTAAAATATGAAGTAAATAAATAAGAAATTAACACATTAAATAAGTATACTTTCTATTGTAATTGAGATCATTTCCATTATTATGTATGTTGACCATTTAAAGGAAGACAGAAGACAAAATGATTTATGCTCAATGCTATTTTTTGGTTAACTAAATAAAAATTTAAAATTGCCAACTTTGTAGTTGTGCAATGCTAAGAGTTATTTTAGGTATACTTTTGAAGGGACACTCTTTGAGGGTTTATCTAGTGAATGTGATGGTGGGACCGCCATTCTAAGAGACACTCATGAAACAAGATACATGCACAAGGTCGTAATGTGCACCCACTTATTAGAATCTAAAATATTGTATGTCTTATTTACTAAAACCCGGTAACAGGGGATGTAGCCCAAGACAATTACGTTTGTGCATTTTCTCAGGTAGAAGTTTATAAACACTAGATATAAGGTTCAAATTTGAAAGGTTTCTTATGGTGAACTACAATATTTTGTTTTTAAAAGATAATATATTTTGTTTTATTTTATTTTTTAAATTATGTGGGAAATTGTTGGAAATACTTAATATAATTTAAAAAATAAATAATTAAAATAAACCTCCTATTGTTATTCATGTTTTCATGGGCTTTTAATTTTATGGATAAATGTTATATATGGTTAACGATTATATTTTTTATTATGACTTAATATTTTATTTAATTAGACTTTTTATGATTGACTCTTAAGTCTCTCACCAGTACCTATAAGTACCCTTTATTTGTATGAGAATAGAGACACCAACAAACACTAGAGGTCATGTAAAAGTGTTTTGTATTCTTCTCTATATTATCTTTTAAGACAATGATGTTCACAAGGTTCAGTGATCATTCGCTGCACTTGATCGATCTGACGGATTAATTGTTGTATCTTGGAAAAGGAGCGCATAATATTGTGTATTGTCATATGTAGTGCAGTGAAGGCATTTTCTCTCTAAGGATAGTGTCATGCGTACTTCAACTCAGGATATTTCTCTTCCTTTCCTTATTTATTTTTTATCTAATATTGTTATAAGAATTGTTGGGTCCGATTAATATTCTTAGATTCATATATATTTATTGGTATCTATGATGCACCGATACTTCAATTTATATCATGTATTTGTGTGCAACATGTATCCGTATCCGATATTTTATGATAGTTTACCGATACTTATCAATAAAGTATCTAATACATAAATCAATAATGTTTTATGATGACAATAATTTATAAATTTTTTATGTTAAAAATGTTTAATACGTTTGATTTAAATTTGGATTTACACAAGAATAATCATATATTTCGCATGTTTTTAAAAAATAAATTGTATATTTTTTAATATGCATATATCACGTATTGTGTCCTATTATTTTCAAAATTAGCGTATCGACGTTGTATCCGATACACGTATTTTATTTGTGCATCATAGCTTGCTATTATTATTGCTTTAATAATAATTATTATATTATTCATATTTTTATTATTATTAGTATTATTTGTTTAATCATTTTTCTAATAGTTTTTAAGATGTAGATGAAGTCATTCTCATGTTACAAAAACCTTTCTTTTTTTTTATGACGAGTCCCTCGGGATTCTTTGATATGACATCTAAGACACTCACCTTCATGCACACACCAAGGGCATCTTCCTAAGGGTGTGTTATTTTAAGCTTATTTACTCTGAGAAGGTGATATGAAGAACGATGATAATAGAGAATAATCGTGTTCGTTTTCGTTGAATACAAAGGAGTGAAAAACATTGATTTGCGAGATACACCAATATTTTGCATCCTGTTGTTTTGAAGATATTTGAGAGAGACCTTCACTATTTTACCAATTTGTCCCTCGTTATTATATTACAAAATATAACATCTCCGCTCCTTCCACTACTCTCATGGCTCAAGGTCTGTATGTTCGTGGTGACACCATATGAATGTTCATATTCTTTGATGTGCCCATCACTCTACTTCCCTTTAATGTTTGATGTTCCATAACACTTCCCTAGCTTTCCACCATTGTTAATGGCCATTCACAAAGATAACAACAGTGACAAAGTGGAACTACAAGTGTGTTATTGAAGAAGTAATGGAACCGAATACATTGTAGTTGGATTTGATTCCAACTTCAAAAGCTTTATTTTATTTAATCGATTCCAATATTTTTGTATCCAATTCCAAAATCATGGGTTATCTTGGTTCATTTACATAGTTCCAATATTCTTGTATCCGATTCCAAAATCTTGACTTTATTATTAAAAATTAAAAATTTAATTTTTCAAATCAAATTTATTATATTTATTTTTTAAAATTAATAAATGTTATTAATAATTTTATTCATGATAAAAAAATTAAAAATTAATTAAAACTTATTTAATTATAATTTTAAATTATTTTTAATATTAAAGACAATTTAGTAATCTAACTTTCTCATCAATTACATTTTATTTTTTATTAGTCACATAAATCAAATTCTTCATAAACTTTTTTAAAATTTATTTTCAAATTCACTCTAGTGTGACTTTCAAATATTTTAAGAAAAATAAGATAAAATTTACCATCAGATCATTTCTTTCAAAAAAAACACATCCTGATTCGTGAAGAAAAAAGCCTACAAGCATCGACCCTCAAGTCCACGGATGACCTCCCCTCACCCTCCTAACTTGCAAACATCACGAAAGCTTTATACATACAGTTTTCTAAACAACACAAGCTTAAATGTGGGGCCTTGGAAAAATGAGAATTATCTATAAAGGGTGAGAAGTGGGAATAAGGTTAAAGGTTATAATCTAACCGGACAATTCAAAATGGAAAATTATATTAAAAAAAATAAAAAAATTAACAAAGTTTGACAATCCTTTATCCTTTTTCAATTAAAGTAAAAAATTAAAAATTAAAAATTAAAAAATAAAAATTAAAACCACATTATTTTATGTAAAAAATAAACTTTAAGTTTGTCAAAATAAATAAATTTGTCAAACTATAATTTTTGATCCAAAATATATTTCAAATTTAAAAACACATTTCGAATTGTTGAATCCGAAAATGATACCTAAATTCCAGATTCACCATTCCCATGTACATCGGGTAATATATTCCGAAGTCGTTAATATTGAACTCAAGTATCATTTTAGTCCGAAAGACGCCAATCAAAAAATCATGCTGAAATGACACCATTCCTTTTTTTTATTTTTTTATTTTTTTTTCAATTAGTGTTGTTTTCTTGCTTGGGTTCCAAACGATCTTTATGATTTTTTCCAAACTTTCCATCCTCCAGCATCAACACCTTCGGAGCTCCATCAACTTCACCATACATTCCCATATACTTCATCTTTATTCTCCATTACAAAAAAGAACACTACCATTCACACACAACAACTAATCAGAACAATACCCAAAGACTAAAAGTGTTTTAAATCCATAGGACATGGACAGGGGTTCTAACTTACATTTATAAAATAACGAATTCTTTGAATATTAGAAATTGTGATGTTTATTGAACTTGTACTATAATTATCTTTATGTTATAAAAGTATCACTTTCATTTTGTAACTTATTATACTGGTTCTCATTTTTAAATATTAAAAAATGTATTAATTAATATTTTTAATTTTATTTAATTACCACTATGTTAATGAAATATATTTATTTTGATTAATATCTTTAAAATAAAATTATTAATATATGATTTAAAACAGGTTCACCTAAATTTATAAAAAAAATTTAAAATAATATTGTAAAATTTATTTAAATGGTTGAATTTTTACATTTCGCATTTGAAAAAGTATGGTCTATTTATGGCTTGGGCAACATATTCTTGTAAACATTTTTTATTTGCCTTATAGATTAATCAATACTTAAAAAAATTTATCCCGCACCACATTTTTGCAAATGTGACTTAAAATAATAAGCAAAACGGAAAAGAATGTGCATTAAAGTAGTTGTAGAAATGTTGTCTATAATTATATTTTAGATCACGGTTTACAAATTTTATGGCCTAAATTAAAAGTTATTGTCTATTAGTATAGTTCATGACCATTTAGATCACAACTATGAGTTTTTTTTTTTTTTTTTTTTTATATGGTTGATTGACTAAAGACATCGATTTTTTTTTTTTCACTTTAAGCCATGATTTTTGGGTGTCCAAAATAATTTTAATTGTAGTTTCTACTCTTTAATCAGACTTTGATATCAATTTTAATTTTGTAAGGCAATTACAAAACCAATTATCGTTGCAATACTTGGACTCTTATTTTTTATTATTGAGGGAGAACTTATCACTTTATACATTTTACTTATTTTTATTCAAAACATGATGAAGAAGTTTATTATAAATATAATCGAATTAAGACAACTGGTAATGCAAATACAATCATAAAACCAAATTAAATACAAAAGACAAAATATATATAAAAACAATCTAGAATGTATTAATTAGAATTGAAAACAAAATGTTAATCGGATTAATTTAGTTTTAAAAAAAAAGTCAAAGAGTGGACCCAATTATAGGTAAATTCCTTAGTATCGAATATATAATGTACAATACTTCTCTAAATTTATTACCTTTCTCAAATACCTTCTCCTGCCCTTTTATATTAAGATAAATATTACTTATGAATTTATAAATAAAATTTATGAATTAATATGTATTTTTACTTTAATTTTTTCTTGTTTTTATTTAAAGTGAATGGTTATTGTACTGTCCAAGGAATGATTGACCTCAACATTACTTATTTTCGATTCTGACCTGATAAATATTTGTCATAAAACGACGAGTTTCATTAAATATTTATCATGGAGAATGATATGCTAGGATTTGAATCGAGCAAGAAGTCAAGTCAGCATTTGAGCCAAGCAGAAAGGGAGGGCCAACCTTAACATAGTTACTTTGGAGAGTGACTCAGTAAAGACTTATCATAATGTGTACCATGTTGGCCTAATTCCTAACAAGATTCAAGATCCTTGTCCTTTCAAGAAAGTAGGTAGGTCGTAGGACGAGCTGCCCAAAGAGCAGCTAGGTAGTAGGACGAGCTGCTTCACAAGGATGAGCTGACCTTATAAGTTTAGTCTTTGCCGTAAAGCAGCTAGGTCTTAGGACGAACTGCTCAGAAAGCAGCTAGGTTGTAAGACGAACTGCCTCACAAGGATGAACTGACCTTATAAGCTTAGTCCTTCCTAGAAAGTAGTTAAGTCGTAGGATGAACTACTCTCACAAGTAGAATCTTACTTGAACATACCTCAATCAGGAGCCGAGGCCTCGAGGCCTCGCGACCCGACATAGGAAAAGTTGTTCAACGATCATAGCAGAGTTTAGACTGGGCCCAGAATGTATCTACAAGCTCATACCATGCTACAAAGCAACGAGAAGGTCAACTGAAATCCTAGCCACACGGATAGGTGTAGGATCGTGGGTTGTTGTAATTGCCCAATTCCTGCTTGTTAGGGGAAAATATCTTTTGTATACTTTGTTTCTATGTAAATAGGATGCATACTCCTGTGACAAGGGGAGGACATTTTTCTAGCATAAGTTATTCTCACTAGGGTTAGGGAAAGAAAGACTGAACTTTCTATTGTTTGTCCTGGTAAAGGAGCATTCAAACTTTATTTGTCAGAACAATTGGCACCTCTGTGAGACTCGGTAAAATGAGGTCCTAAACACACTCAACACAGAAAATTCACACAATAAGACAGTCGACGATGGAAGCATCAATAGTCAAGTTGGGAAAGGATAAGAGACAACAAAGGTCTTTCAATTCTCGACGAAGGGCTCGTGATGATGGAGGTAGACATATGGTTAAACAAAAAATGTTTGACGCAAAACAACACATGGTAAACCAAAAATGTCTGACCTAGATCCATCCCTGCTGAACAAAAATGTCTGAAGTCAAGATCCAAATAACTTAGGAAAAGGAAAAACAACACTAAATTACTGTACACAATTGGAAAAAGCAATAAAATTATATTCAGAGAGTTGCAAATTTAAAGACTTAATAAGAAGTTCTGGCTAAAATCTACTTTGTGTATAATTAAAAATGATAATTGTCAGAAATCGGGTGTTGATAATAATGATGTTGAACAATTAATTTTAAGTTTCAAAAATATTAAGCTGTCATAAGAAAAAAAATGGATATAAATTCAATTTTAAGTTTTTGAATTTAAATGTAGCTTTTAAAAATTATAGAACAATATTTTCATAATAAACAACAAACATACTCGTTTTCATTTCTTTAATATGGGAAGTAGACAACTCTAGGTTGCCTATTTCTTCGTTACCTTGTTCATCATGCACTCCCATAAAACTCATAAATCCTATATCACTCTTGTTTGAAAGATTAACAGAAACCTAAATTCTCATTCCATTCACCCCGTTTTGGTTGGTGAGAAGCTTTTATAATGAACATTATGAAGAGTAATTCTTTCACTTTTTTTATCCCATCAGGGGTTTGAAATCTAATTATGCAGGTTTGTTGAAATGCATTCCAGAATATACAAATGTTATCTATTGATTAATACATTATTAATTTTGTTGTTGATATGAGAATTATATAATGGGCACAATTATAGCTAGGATGAGGAGAGGTTGAACAAGCCAAAGTGAAGGTAGATAACTGTAAAAAGGACTAATGGAGATCTTGTAGCTAATAGGGAATGAATTACAAGAAAGATGACCATCAAATACTTATTTGCTAGTTAATTATGCTAATCATGTGGCGTGTAGATTATAAAAGTTTAACTGTTATTTTGATGATGGTTTTATAATCTATAAAGTATAACACAAATGTATTTATTAGGATCGAGATATTTAAAATTGGTCTTTCATCTTTGTAAATTAAGTATTTATATATTCAATTTTGATTTATTGCTTTTCTGTTTTATGAATGGGATGATAAAAATATCCACAAATATCTATAAATAAAATTTATGGAAGATAATTAGTACTTGATAATAGATATTTTTCGATTTACAATTATTTGTCGTCTATACAGTAAGAATTCACTTGAGAAAAAAGAAAAATTCTACTACTAGGATTTTGAAAAATGATACCAATCAAGACGAATACCTGTAAAAAAAAATACTAAAAACATGAAGAGAATGTTCTTAAGAAATTCTTGAGAAATAGTCTAGACACGAGGGTTAGGACAAATACAGAGTTTGATACTTCTCTAATGATAGGGAAAAGAGTTAGTTTATAAGTGTATTTATATGCTGGTTTATATATTTGTTTTTATTAATAATAGTAAAAAGTCACTAAAATACCTTTTCTACAATGTATAAAAAACTTATTCAATATTAGAATATGTGTTATAATTGAGTAAGAACTACAAAAATATTATATTGTAATACAAAAATATTATATTGTAATGTAATAGAGAATTTTTTTGAACATTTTTGAAAGACGGTAGGGTAAAAAGAAATTGAACGACAAGCTTTATGATTAATGAGAAAGCTCAGAAGACTTTTAAGTTCTCCAATTTTTTCTTTTATATGTGTAAAATAGTATATGAGGAAAAGTTTTTTTATACATATTCTTAACATTTCAATATATATATATATATATATATATATATATATATATATATATATTTTAAATCCATCATTGTTTATATGAAATATTTGGAATGATAAAGACACAATATTCTTAAAGATAATTTTTTTTACCCTAATTCAAAACTTTCAAGTTTGAACATAAATTATCTCTAAAAAGATCTTTTAATTCAATATTATATTAAACTTAATTTATAGATATATTCATAAAATAATAATAGTAATAATAGTAGGTTGATAATAATGATATAATAGAAGGTAATAACTAAAAAGATATAATATTAATACTTTTATATAATATTTATTATTGATACAGATATTATCAGTGACAATATAAAATAGTATTATCAAAGATAATATGAGTATTATTTTTTAATGAAACTAAAAATAAAATTTACAATTTTTTCTTTGAAAAAGAATGCAAAAATATTTTAAATTGGAGTACAAATTTGTGCAATTTTTTTCTTTTACGTACTTTTTTAAAATTAGATTTAAAAGTAAAAAAAATGACAATTATTGGTCAATTTCTTTTGGGATTGGAAATAACTTGTCCACTCCTTTTTTTTTTTCATCACTCACAAAAATTGAAGTATTTTGATATGATGTTATTCTTTAAAGCTAAGAGATAGGGTGTGCATGTGAGGGTTAAGAAGAGTTTGAGGGTGAGAGTGCTGTTAAACACGGAAGGCAAGGCATTGCAAAGTGAGGGTGCAGTTAAACATAGAAGACATTGCAAAACGCACGTGCCTTTGACCATATTACGACTTGGAACTTGGAGGTTTGGGAAAGGTCAAACTCTCTCGTCTATCCTTCCCAGCCCTAATCCTTTTTTCTGCTTCCACTTCCCAAGCGGTAGCTACCACTGTACTCATCCACTAACACCAATTCCAAACAATCCTTTCACTTTCAATTCAAATTTCAAGGTTTTGCATTCTTGCTCCTCACTTTCTTTTCCCACTCCACTTTCGCCACTTTGCGATTCTTCATCAATTCCGCGCTTTCAGCTTCCTCCACTGTTGCTTCAACTATTGATTTCAACTTTCATACCCAAGGTTTTGCATTCTCTCCCATAGTAACTTTCATTTATTTTATTTCTCTCCTCATTGTCCCTCTTACTTTTCAATTCTTTATCAATTTCACTCCTCTATTGCTGTGCCAATCGATTTCAAGTAGCCGAACTTTCTTTCCCATATTTGTCAATTTTTATTTTGCTTTATCCTTTCTGTTAAATTAGTTACTCTCTTCTTGACCATGCCACTGATTGTCCTTTAATTGCTAGTGTAACGAATAATTGAATTGTATGCAGTTTCTTGTTAACCTCGAGAATTTTAGTATTTAGGTTTTGACTATTTATTGTCCCTTGCATTCAGTGCTGTGTTTGTGCCTTGCCTTGGTTTATTTTGATTGCTTCAATTGATGTGGAACTGGAATTTAACTTTTGTGTTCATGTTACATTGTGAATTTTGGTCTGAGGAAGTTTAGTTCTATGATGGTTTGTTTGTGATTTCAGTGGTGATAATTTGGTGAGACATCATGCCAGCGGTGCGGTGTTTGATTCCCCAAGACACCGTAGAGCAGAAATTACATATAGAAAGAAAGCTTGGTAGCGTCAAAGCACGCAAGTATTTTGATCTGCTGCAGAGATTTTTGAGTCTTAGAATTAGCAAGAGTGAATTTGATAGGACCTGCATAGCAACTATTGGGAGAGAAAATATCCCTCTTCATAATCATTTGCTCAAGTCAATCCTGAGAAGAGCATGTATCTCCAAGACAATTGGGTTAAGAGAAAGCAAAATAGAAAGTTCTTTGACCGTGAAAACGTCAAATGGGTGTAGCAATCTTCAATTTCTGTGCAAGGACTTCCCACAATCTCCTCGAAAAGGCAGGACTCCAAATTTGCGTGATCGCAGATACAGGGACCGTCCCAGCCCTCTTGGCCCTCATGGAAAGAACAACATTGGATGTGAGGATTCTGCCCCAAAAACTCATGAGCAGCAGAGCATTGTCGATCTACAGTCCCCAGGGAGTAGACTTGCTCTTTCAGTGGAAGATGAGGAGGAAGTTGATCAAGACTCTGAAATTATGAACCTTTACAAAAGAGGTCCTATTGAAGCACCTCTGGGTATTCCTGCTTACAACAGAAGACCGCAAAAGTATTTATCCCAAGGATTATCGCTTGGTACTTTAAGTGATACCTGTCAAAGCATTGGTCAGTTACCAGATACATCTTCTTTAACCAAAAGGTTGGAACAGAAATTGGAAACAGAAGGATGTAAGATTTCGATAGATGCATCCAACTTGTTAAATAATGCACTTGATCTCTATCTCAAAAGATTGATAAAGCCCTGTTTGGATTTAGCTGCTTCAAAATCTGTAAATAAGTTCAGTGCTTCAATCCAACCTGGTTTAAAGGAGCTACCAATGAGAAGGGGTGTGCAAAAGCCATTTGGGTCTGCTTCTGTATCTCTATCTGACTTTAGAACAGCAGTAGAGTTGAATCCTACTCTGCTAGGGAAAGATTGGCCTCTAAATTTAGAGAAGATTTGCCTACGTGAATCAGAGGAATGATCCAAGACAGGTTCAATACTATAAAATTGAATTGCCCTTGAAGTGATGATATTGGAATAGGGTAAGTCTACTCTGAATCTAATATTTGATTTTTCACTCAACATTGCTGACATACTTTAGTGGAAATGTGAGAAGTTTTGATCTGGTGACTACAAGTTGTATAGTTTTCAGTGCTGACAAATTTAGTTTGGGACATTATAACGTGTTAAATTTAAAAATTATTACCACAAGAATAAAGTTTACTGAATAGATGGGATCCCTTTTTGATATAGTTAGGTTATGTCTTCATTGTATCAAGTATTTTTTTTTTGTAAAGCTCATTTTCAATCATTTGATTTCAAACATTTCCTTGTGTTCCAAGTTCTGAATTTAGTTAATGTATGCGTGACTAACTATAGTATTTATGTGTTCATCTGTACAAAGGTCATGCTTGTAGTAAGTTTCAAAAACATGCAAATTGTTCTTCATATGCGCAACTAACAAACTTCCTTCGTATCAGCATACCCTTTCTTTTGCAACACTTAATAAGGTCTCTTTGGCCCAATTACTATAACAAGCATTCTCTACCATAGAATTCGGCCTTGGGAGGCGGCTTCTATTATTATAATAAAACCATAACTTATAATTTTTTTTATTTCTTGTCTTGGAATGTAAAGATATTAATGGTCTTTGTAATATTTCTATTTTCAAGTTTTGATCATAATAGATTTATTAGCCGCATAACGGACGGTTGGTAAGAGTGGTGTGATTGAATTTCATGTCACAAATCCATTAAGCGTGTTTATCTGCTATGCATACAAGATAGGAATTTGCAACCATTCCTTTTGATATAGATTCCAAGTGTTGCTTTGGGTTTTCTGACTATTTTACTTGTATGTTTGTCTGTGATGGTTCAAGGTCTTTAACCTGTGGTTTGCTTTTGATCTGGATTCAATTTGTTGCTTTGGGTTTTCGTACTATTTTACTTTTGTTTGATGGTTAATTGTGGTTTGTTTTTTATCTGGATTCCAAATTGTTGCTTTGGGTTTTCTGACTAGTTTACTTGTGTTTGATAAGGTCTTTAACATGTGGTTCGTCCGTTGCATTTTATTTTTATGATTGCTGCTTGATGATATGGTAAGATATATGTGAAACTGCAATCTCTTTGGGTTTATGGTATATCAGTTTTAAATATCGTCACCATTGTGTTTGAAATTTTGAGGGTTTAGCAATTAGAAGCTAAGTCTATGGTTTATCAAATTAAAATTTTTAATAAATAAATATATTTTATCTAAAAATAAGGTTATAATTAAAATTCACAATACATATATATCATTGACTATTTAAATTTACAATGGGTTGTTAAATTGTGGTATGAGATAAAGGAAGGTAGAGAGTTAAATAGAGAGTTAGTGAAGGTCAAATATCCCAATAAAGGTAAAAGGATGGTAGTTTGAGATAATTGAGAGGTTCTTTTGGCGAGTTGCCTCAACAGAGATTGATGGGTGAAGTTACATCAATAAGAGTAAAGAGAGAAAACAATGTGAATATTTAATGGGAAGGGTGAGGAGAGGCACAATAAGGTTATTTTTGTATATTCTAATGACTATTTTTAAGAGCATATAATGTTCTTGACATATAATTTGTATTTATCAATACATTGTGGCTTGTGATGGAGAACATTCTTTATGTCTATTTCCTAGTTCTTGAACGGGTCCCTTAACAATTTTCCTTACAGCATATTTGCGGATTATGTGAAGTGAGGGATTTACTTTTGACATGACTTCTGAACATATGTATTTTTAGGTCTGTGTAAATGTGTTGGTTATTACTCTCAACGTAGCATCTATATGATCTATGTTGAATAGTCTCAATGAATGTAAATCTGCAAATGGGGCCTGGTAAATTGCTCATATTACTGAACAAATCAGGTATGCAGCTCATTTTCTTGGTGTGTGCGGGGTTGTATTTTATTTCCATGAAATGTGGGGTGATGGAATTGGTTTTGTTTTATATACAGAAAATGTTGGAGTGTGAATGTAAGGATAAGATTGCTCCCATGGTTTTGAAATTGATTGAAATAATAGTTAATACAAATATGTCAGCAAATATTATAGTTTTGTACTGGTATTGTCTCATAAGTTATATTCGGATGGTGATGTTGATTATTTCAAGGGAACAGATGCAGGACAAATTATGCAAGAAAATAAATGAAAATTGGTACTAGACAAATCAACAATTTTGCTTTTCAATGAAACCTATGTGCAGCATATTTGGAGAAGTATGAAGACAACAATTTAACTAATTAAAAAAAAATTATTAGCATTACGCGTATACTTAAACCACTGATAATTTTTATTACATTATTTGATCCAGAAATTTAATACTAGAATAAAATATAAATATAAAAGAAAAGAGGTTCAAGTATTCTAAAATCCATTTATTGAATTGTTTTTCTCTGGGTAACCATTATTTTTATGAACAATTCAAAGTTCATAGTTTTGGAGGACTTTGAATTATTTGGAACATTACAACAAATAAAAACTCAACCTTAGCCTTCTCTTCTTCCTTAAACTCCCTCCCCTGGCATCCAAGCAACTCCCGAATTATTCGCAAACAAATTTATTAACAACAATTAATCTAAATGCCCCTTGCAAGTTAAATTCCCCCATTAAGTTGCAACTTGCTTTCCCCCTAAAACATGTTCTGTTTGCGACTGTGTTGAATTAAAGCACAGAACAATCCGTACGGATTTTGCCATTTCTTGCTGTCTTGACTCCAACACGACCCAGTTTGGTCATAGCAGCAATGAAGTTAGAGTTGAAAACGTTAGCATTTGAAGCAAAGGAATTAACGGTGTTCCTGGACCTTTGGTCAGTGAAGAGGATTTGGTCCGAGGTGAAGAGGCCCTTTCCTTGTTGGAGATTTTGGTAATAAACATTATCGAATCTTCGGGGAGTGGTTGGGTCCATGTTAATGGCAATCCTTGGATCCACGTTCCTTGGGCACATTTGTTGCAATTGGGTTGCGTATTGCTTGTTCAATGATGGGTCCACTGGGGTTTGGCCATTGAAGCTATATATTCTATTCGCGAACTTGCTGCAGTGGGAGAATCCAAGGGTGTGTGCACCTGCAAAAATCACAATTAAGCACGTTGATTGAGGGAGGATAAAGTAAACACGCAAGACTACAAAAACTATTAACTAATCAACACTTTTTTTTCAGATCTCAATCACGTTTCCTTTTCAGCCTCTGCAACTTGCATGCAGCTCACAAGCTCCAACCTCGCTTTTCTATGTTATTTTATTCATGAGTGGTTTCTGATTCACAAATGATTGTGTTTTATTATATTTAATACACCATTATTTATCTTTAAAGACTTGTATGAACTTTTATAGAACAGCATAATAAAAACACCATAAAATCTAGATCAAGGTCGTCATTTTTATGTCATCAATAATGCTTTTAATTGAATGACGACAACTCCATATGTTTATTTAAAACTCTGTGATGAAGACTATTTAAGGATTTTTCACTTTTTACTTATTTAAATCCATTTAAGAATTAACATCAAGGAAAAAAACAATTAAGTCTGAAAAAGCTATTAGGTGATTTGGAACTTATCACGATCTTTTGTAACTTTCACATTACAAACAGTTAAACGTCATTATTTGTTTCTCATAAATTAAAACACATGACTACACACAGAGACGTGTCGTTGGTCCCTTATCAATCACTAAATAGTTTCTCTACTTCAGCTTCCCTTTTTAAAGTTTCATAAACAAAACAATGTAAATGTGAACCATCCCCTTCTTTTACAACATTACCACAGATTTATAGTATCAACGGATATGATGATATGGGATTAAGTTTTTTAATTCGTGAAAATAATAAAATTCAATTAAATATAAAGTATTGATTAACTGCGTAATAAATTTCGCGCTCACCAACCTCATTTGTTTTTTCAACTTTCACATCAACCAAAGGAACTGGTGAGTCATTATCTCTTCATTTGACTAGTAAATACATTCTCAACCACCCTAATAAGGTTTATAAGTTAATGGGACCATTGTAGAAAAGAGTTGCAGGGTGATTACCTGAGAGAGCAATCATATCAGTTTGGGTGAGTCCATTTGCAGCAAAAAGGGAGTTGAGCTGGTTCAAATTGAACGTTGGCTGCGGAAGCCTTCCATTTACATCAGAAGCTCTTGAAACTAACCCATCAAACCGTCCCAATTCAACGGTATACGAAGGTCCACCAGACTGCATTAATTAATGCATAAATTAAAAAAAAAAACACTATAGTTTTATTTTATACCATGTCATCCAATTAAAAGCTAAACTTTGTATTGAAAGTGTAAAATTATTTTATATATGATGAAGAGATTAGAGTGAGTGAAGAAGTAACTAACCAGTACGATAACATCACGGGTAGCCAAGGCCAAAATATCAGCACACGAGACTTTGTTCCTGCACTGAGGGACAGCATCTACTGCAGCTTTTGCTTTGATCACTGTGTCAAATCCATCACCTGCCAGTGAAAGATTGTCTGGGTGATCCTTCTCCGCTTGGTTGTTCCCGGTAGATGCCACCAAAACCGAGGCATCGCAACCCTTTATTATGTAACACCACAAACAACAAAAACATGACTTCAACAACAAATTCTTATCTCAAAAAAACTGTTTTTCAACCTCGGTTTCTTTCACAATGTCAAGATTTTTAGACTTAACGTGACTACAATACTGATCAACCCTGTTGGAAAATTACCCTCTTTTACTAGTTGTTGGGTATATTTTTGAAGAGAATACTATACTGAAGTGAAAGTGTTGTTGGCATTATTTACCTGGACAAAGCAATCGTGAAAGAAGAGACGAAGGGTGGCTGGAACAGTGACAAAGGTTTGCTGGAACTTGGTGTTAACTACTTGTCTAACGATGCTTTCGAGATTGGGGCATACATTAGCATAGTGGTTTGGACTAAGCTGAGCAGAGGTTGGATGTAGATTATAAAGGGACAGTGTTAATGAGAGCGACCACACAAGTATGAGATTAAGCCGACCCATTTACTGTGTTTTGTTTTGCAGAGGAAGATAGACACAAGAGAATTACGAAAGAGGTGCTGAGTAAGGGTGTTTAAGTGGGGATATATAAGAGCAACCAAGTTTAGCTAAGCGTGGGACATGGCTCACGAGGTAGCCAGTTGTCTTGGAATCTTTTCAACACACCAATTTAAAAAAGAAAATTGTATTATTATACTATTGTTTGAACAAACAATAATAGTAGACTCCGAAAGGGACACTGTGTGTGTCTCTGTGGCCGCCTTGTTCCATTCAAATACCTTCTTGCTTCTTTGGTTCCTTTTATCTTTGTCAAATGAAGTGCTTCCAGAAAGGAGCTGGGGAAGGGATTATTTATGTCATGGGAATCCTCAATTCTTAATTTTTTCTAAAAAGTTGTTGTCCCCAACAAAGTTATTTAGAGAACTTTTTATACAGAGAGAGAGAAAGAGAAGGTGAAGGGGCTGCCAAAATATACAGCACGAGAAAGAAAGGTCAAGCTTCCTACTTTCTATGGGCTCACCTTTACAAGTGAATAAAGTTTGCATTTTCTTTTTCTGTTACTTCGACTTCTCCTGATAAAGTATGTATGTACCTAACGTTCTTCAAAAATATGCGTGCGCTCATAGTTTTAACAAATTATCAAGGTTTTTAATTTATTGATTAATGCAAAAATTTTCAGCGTAATATTATTGATATGTGGAGATTAATCTCGTTATTTTGTATGTACTGGCCAAACTTGATTGAACTACACTAGTTATTTAAACTTTACTATGTAACACAACTTTTATAACTCATGAAATCAGGTGCAGCTTTTTGTTTGAAAACTGCATAGGATTTGTTTCTTGTAGAAGGTTATTTGAAAGTGAACAATGATAGACTGAAGTTTTTACAGACTGATGGCCTCCAAAGTGAATTAATAACATACTGATTGCATACTTTTCATATATACTTTTTATATTTTTACATTTATAATTTTATTTAATACTTTAATTGAACAAATTTATGTATATATATATATATATATATATATATATATATATATATAATTTGACCTTGAAATAGACAGTGGTCGATTCTAACAGCAGGGTAGAAGATTATTTTATGAAGGATTATTGAGCACAAGTTGAGGATAATCCTGGGAACATGTGATGAGACAGAAGACATTCAGCCTTTTCAGTACAAAAACAATGTATGCTTATCGAAGATTGGATCCGTGATTTTTTTTTTCCAGAGTGATGCATGATGAAACTAAAAATATAATAATTTCGTTATGATAATAATATAGTAATCACAATAGTTCTATACAATGTTTATTTTTTCTATTATACTCTCTACATGTGTAAATATATGTTTAATTGTGTGAATTTATTTTCACAATAAACATATATGCTGATGAAACGATATACCTTTAATTACAAAAGTAATGTTTAATATTAAATATATATATATATATATATATATATATATATATATATGATTACTCTATATGATTACTCCAGGTAAAAAATATTAATTATTTGAAAAAGTTGGCTTTCACTGCCTGTTAGAATGCATAGGCAACAATTAATTGTAACCATTCTTTTATTTCATTGCCTAGCTTCTGTTGTATTAATTTCCTACACTATTTCTGCATTTAATAAATTAAATGTTTGCATGTTTCTGGATAATCACTTCTGCATATGAATTTCCTTAAAAATTTGTCTCTAGTTCATTAAAAGCCTTGAAACAGAGCAGAGTCATGCTTGATTAAGGAAAAAAAAAACTTGCGGTTTAAACGTGGAAAGACTTGTGCAATAATAGTTTGGCGTGAACTTATCCCAGTTGTACTCAAATATATCCTCATAAAAGAGGAAATTTCTTGCACCCATTAAATACCCACCCAAATATTTGTCATTATTTACAAACTGTTAATTTTCTGAATACTTCTTATGTGTTTTTTAATGTAATTTTCTTTTGGGGTGTCTTATCCTCCAACTCTACTTTTATTTTCTTTCTAATTCAGATGCCCTTTTATACCTATAAAGTAATATCAGTAGGACAATTATTAATGGCCAATTGTAGATTGCACACATTTATCACTACAATAGGACAATAATCTAATTTTATTTATTTAAAATTGTTTACGAGATCAACGTTATTATTAAACAACTTGTAAGCGATTTTTTATTTTATTTTTAAACTGTTTGGACATAACAAAAGCTTCACAAAAAGATCATGGCTCGTGTTTTAAAAAAAAAGTATCATGATTCGTATAGTAACTTTTGTGAATGGCGTGCTCTAAACATTGCACATGCCCCATACACGCCACCAACCGAAAACAAAAAAACAGCGTTGTCAAGAAATAAAAAAGAAAATGAAAAGTCAAGATGCGAGTATGATTAACATGGAGACAATTTTAATTTTGTCATGTAGTAAATTTCTTTATTAATTCTCCAACTAATTAAATAAAAAGTATTGTTATTTTTGGTATATTTTAGTTATTTATACATTTATTTTGTTTGAATCTCAATTTTTACTTAATGAGAGTGTGCTTAGAAACTACACTAAAGAAAATGAAACACAAGTTTCCAAAAATAAGGAATTACAGAAGTATTATTAGCTAAGGATTAATGATTAGGATACTGGGAATAACGGTGACTCTAAAAGGAGATAGCATTCAAATAAAGTAGGCTCCCTCATGTGGGACTACTCTCAATAATTGGCTGCTCATGCACGTAATCTCATTCTTAACTTTATCTTTGACTTTTCTTCCTCTTTTTTCCTCTTCTTCTTCACATCCTTATTCCCTCATTTGCTGCAAGTTCTTATCCAAATTCCCTTGTGGGGGCAAGTTACTATCCAACATCCTTTTCTTGATGCATTTTTTCTCCAGTGCTTTAACCCTTTTTTCCCTAAAGCTTCGGTTAATTATAGCAACAAAAATAGTTCATATTTGGACTACATTCAACAAATAACAATATAATATAATTTAAATTAGTATTATCTTTATTTTATGTTAGACTTTCAAGATACCTCTTTTATGACAAGATATATATATCTTGAATATAAGATTCAAGTGATCCCATTACAATTCAATAGCAGATAGAACAACTGACTCAAGATACAATAAATTTCGTTAGGATAGTTCTCTAAATCATTGTTCTGGTATCATGTTAAGAAGTGAATTTTAAACTCAATTAAACCTTATAAAATTGGCTTGTAGAGTGAAGTTTATACCTACTTATACATTATGAATTAATCTTATTTCTAACCTAAATGAGATTTATTGCATATAAATTAAAAATAGGTTATGTGAATGCTAAATTTTATTCAAGTAAAATATGTAAAGTAAAATATGTAAAGTAAGTTCTAGGATGTACTTATTTGTTTAAAATATTTTCCCAGTCATTAGAAAAATTACTTAGGAGAATAATCTGCATCTCACATATATTTATCTTGTAAAACAAAGTTTATACTGATCATCTTTATAAAAGATGACAGAAATTAAGTCATCTTACCATATGATAAATATTCTCTTGAGAAATCTCAGGCTAGATATATTATTTTCTTACTTTTTTTTATATAGAGAAATATCTTATTTGGTTAAATCATTCGCTTGCATTTTCTCTATTCTCTATATAAATAGTACCACCAAGCAATAAGGAATTAAAAAGTGGCAACTTATGAAACCAAGAAAAAAATTAATATCAAGTGGATGTAATTAAAAGTGTGGGACAAGTGACTTGGTTTATTGTTTTTATTCAATTTTTTGGTACTTGAACTTTAAATTACTTATACACAGACTATTTTGGGTTTCGTTCTTTCTATGTTTAATTTACTTTTTATTCTTGTGGTTGTTATTACTTTTATTCAGTTTGTAGCTTTTCAAATTCAAAATATTTCATGTTTTAAAAATTTATAAAAAAAAGGCTTAGTAATGGTTATTTAAGGTGTATATTTTGAGTTTTGGTTTATTAAGACTTTGCTTAGATATTGTTTGATACATGATGACTTCAAAGCATTGTATAAAAATATAAAATAACAGGTTGAATGATAGTATTCTTTTGGAGTTATTGTGAAAACTGTAGCAGTTACTATTTTTTTTCCTAGATTGAAACACAATGTATCTATTTCATATAATAATTGACTGAGATATATTGAAGACTTGCTATGTAATAATCTTCCCGTTATAGAGAAAGAAAGTGATTGATGAAAAAGACAAAAGAATTGGAATGAGGATTTGAAGACTAATTTTTAAAGTCGTGATAATGAGGATGTGGCCTTCTAACTGCCACAATAATCACTTAATCGATTATTATGTGTATAAATCAAAATACGTGTTTTATGTGTTACATCCAAACTAATGAAAGTTTGGAAAATATTTACACTGAGAAAAATACAAATAAAATGAATCAATAACAATTCTAACGTTCCATTTGACATATTGTTATTTAGTAAATTATCTTTCATTAACAACACGGACTTAAAAAACACGTTTGAAAACAATGAAATGAAACAAAACAAAATATTAACAGGAATTAAAATAAAATACAAATTAATATACCTCGAGTTAGAACATTTGAATCACATTATTTTTAAATAATTTTAGAAAAAAATGTAAGGACAAAAAATAGGAAGTGGTTTTAAAAGGTCACACTCAGTTTTTTTTATTTAATTAAAACATTATATTATAAATATAATTTTTATTAATATCGAGTTTCATTTTATAAAAAATCACCATTTATCTACAACTCTTCTTTAAAATCTTCTCTTTACCTTATCTCTAGATCTTTAATTATCCTTCACGTGTCTAAATATTACTGACTTACAAGAGATCTTAGCATAGAGCTCTATATCCAAACGATTATATTCAAAACAAAATAAATTCATTTTTTGCTCAATATAACTAAATAGTAACACAAAACTAGTTTATGTTACAATTTTTACATTGCCAATATATAATAAAAATATTAGATTGTTAATGTATTAAGGCAATCACGCCAGCATCGGTTATGTGTAAGAAGAAGACAAGTACCAAAACAAAAATAAGGAGTTGTCTGTTATTTTATTTCCTCAAAGAGAAAAGACATATATTCTAAGCCAAAAACATTTGAAATTAATATAGTTCTTAAATTATTGTATTATTTTATATCTTGATACCTAGCATCTGGCATGAGAATGACTTTATAAATAAACCCGTATTAATGCTATAACTACAACAAATGACCGTTATTTTAATACATGTAACTAAATGCGTAAACCCCTACTATTAGTGTAAGGAATGATATGTTATTATTCTATATATTAAGTTTATAATAAATAAATGTTTTTAATATATAAAGTGTACTACGTCCATACAAATAAATATTTTTGAATATATAATGTATGATTTCCATATTTAAAATGAATGATTTAAATTAATAAATTTGTTGTAATTATTGACATTTTCTTAAAATATATAATTTAATTGGTAAATAAAGGTAATAGTAAAGGTAGTGTGAATAATTGATAAACTATAATGAAAATAATAAAAATTATTTTATTTTGATTATGTTTTGGATTTATTATAAATGTTGAAATGTTTAGTTGATTCCTTATTAAATTTTTGTAGTCTATTGAGTTTTCAATGTCTTTAGATTTTTCTTATTTTTTATATGACGTGACAATTATCTTGTATTGTTACCATATAATACATCATTGCAATAATGATGAAGATCTCTCTCAAAGAATTGCGACTATAATTTTTATGTCTCACATTTAAATATTTTTACTCTCTTTTAATATCTTTATTTATCGTATATTTTAATTTCACGTCAAAATGTTTAACACTCCTATAATTTAAGTGTTCAATATCATGAATCTTTATGAAGTATACAAATGATTTTCTTTATTATATTATTATTAATTTTTGTTTCATTTGAAGAATTTTTTTGTTTCACTAAGACAATTTTTGTCATCTCTCAACTATTGACTATGTTATTATTTGAAAATTTTTCTTAAATTTCTAAGGGTTTTTTCATCTTATCATACCATTATTTATTTATTTATTTATTTTTCTTTATACAATTTCATTCAATGATTTATCAAATTGTTTCTAAGACACATTAGATCATGTTTTTAATACTTTTATTTGTTGTTTATTTTTATCATGTAGAATATTATTTTAATATTTTTTAATATAATTATTTATATTTTATAACTCATTATCATATACGTAATCTTATCAATACAATTATATAAAAAAAATTGTTTACTATATAATATAATAATTTAATGCAATTGTCATATTTCTTTTTATCACCATGAAACATATATTGAAGTTAAAAAGATAAAAGATCTATATTAAAATTTCATCATTATTAGTTTGTCTTTGTTCTGTATCACTACAAGAAAATTATCAAATAGTGACCAATTTTATGACCAAAAAATATATTTAGACAAAAAAAAAAGTTTAGAAACCAATTTAGAAACCAATTTCCTAATTAGAAACTAATTTAAAGACCAATTTTTTTTGTAGCCAAAACCTATGCAGCTAATGTTAGTGACCAATATAGAGACCAATTCATAATACAAACAATTTTGTTACCAATTATAATTTTTTGAAATTATTTTAGTTATCAATAATTTTTAGTTTATAAATTTGTATCTAAACTAGTTATTACAGTGACTAATTATTTTTTGTCACTAAAATTTGTCATTAATCAAATATTTTTTTGTAGTGTATGTGATTTTGACGAATTGATGTATTATAACTTTTATTAATGTATGAAAAAATATTTCATTAGAATTTAAAAGATTGAAGTAAAAAGACATTTAAAATATTTTTTACTTTGAATATTTGTTTTTTTATATATTTTCTTTAAATATTTTTAAACTTTATCTATTAAATTTCATTAAAGTTTGCAAATTTAATAAATAATTTGGTTGTCATAAAATTTATTTGGCATTCTAATTTAAAATTTATACAATTATAATTTATTTTTAAATAGTTAATATTTAGAAAAACAACACCCCTTTTAATATTGAATATTTGATAATATCATATTTTTTTTACCATAATTTTTTGTGAAAAAGAGAATGAGACAAAAATTTAATACTTAAGTATGAGACATGAAGATGAATTTTTTCTTTAAAAATGATGGGATAGCGAAACTTGTCTCGTATATTGTAATCCCGTATAAATTGAATAAGTAAAAAATTAAAAAAACAATACTTTTCATAATTCCAACACTAATATAGAAAAAAAATCATATATTTTCAACAGGTTTATTTAGGAAATAATTTCTTAACAACACTTTGAAATGGGATGATATCGATTTATCCGATAACTGATACAGTCTTTTATATAATTAATTCCTAGTTAGTATTTTTAGAACTTCAAATTTTAGGAATTAATAACTAATAATCATTAGTAAAAGTATTAAGTTATGGAAAAAATTATATTCTTTTTTTCATTACTCATAGCATATATTGACTGCAAACGCTAAAAGAAATACTTAGAGAATAATTATTCCTACTGAACAACGTTTTTGAAAATTAAAATTAATCAAAATCATTATATGTTAAAATGCATTAAATGGTTTAGACATTTATTCAAAAATATCTAAATATAAATATCTAAAAAATTGTGTTATGACTCACAAAAGTAAAAGATTAAAACAAAAATAGTATTTATAAAAGATTAGACTTAATCACAAATAAATTTAACTTAAGCTTAATGGATACCATACAATATATTTTGTTCAGATGTTAGACTGTGTAAGTTATTGTAAATTTCAAATTTGATTTATTCTTCTGAATAAACATAGAAATAGAAAGAAACAAAAAAAAGATGAAAGTTTTGTCTAAAAGAAGTAGAAAGAATTTACAGGTTCTTGTATTTCTGACCACATGTACGCAAACAAAGAGAAAAGTCCAGTGCTAGTTATATAGTTTTGGCCTTTTATGATGAGAAAAACCAACTTCTGATAACAACTTCATTTTAATGATTTTTTTCATAAGGATAAGGAGAGGTGGAGTCTCCATATTTTTAATAGCAAATTTGTGTTTTGGAAATAAAATCTTCTATTCACAATATTGTAATTATATAGCGGACAAAGATGTATCAATTATGAACGAAAACGAAGGAGAAAAGTGTATCAACTTTGCCAGCTATCATCTTATTAAACTACACTCTTTTACTTGTCCTCTTCATGTTGACAAAACCAATAATTAAACTTTATCATTTATTCTAAACCAAACTATCATATACCTGCCCTCAAATTCATACAAAACGCAAACTGTTCCTACTTTTTTAAGTTCCAAAAAATAGTTTGCTTCGTTTTTCAAAGTATATCCTTTTTCAGATAATCATTCGTGCTTTTAAACTAATTAAAACAAAATACCTTTTCTTCTTAACTTAATTAAAAGAGTCAAGTACATAAATTGTTCATGGTCAAAAATTTAAGTGAGTTTAAATTTTATATTAAGTAAAAATAGAAAGTTGAACACTATATAAATAAAAACTCAAAATTATTATCTTAATATTTTAGGTCAGAAGTGTTCTCAATTTTTTATGTACGGATTAGATATCTTTTTTCTCTCAAAAATCCAATATTTATAAAGCTAAATTGGTTTTTAGTTTGAGTAACTTTGTTCACCTAAAAAATTATCTTGAACTCATAATTGTCTTTTCCTACTCTTTTATTTTCTTCAAATCATTTAATACGAGTCTTGTTTTCTAACCCCCTCTTAAATCTAACTTGAATTATTCAAATTTTGACTAGTCTTTAATTTTAAACCTGACTTTGTTCTTTAAATATACACTAATTAGAAACTTATTGGAGTTCAGAAATTACAGGCCTCGATTTCATTCATTACCCATTTCTATGTGTTTTACTTTAGTATTAGAGATCATATATAGGTCCATGTTTATATTTTTTTTTCTTCTCTTCATTGCAAATTTGAATTATTTTTAATATACTTTTTTTGTTTGAGTTTCACCTTTCTTTTATTAGAAATTTGACTTAATTGTGATTTTATAATTTGGTCAATGTATGATTTTCTCCTGCATTTTTTAAAACTCGATTGAGTCATTGTGATTTTAAAATCAACCAAATCTGATTCCCTCATTGATAATTAAACCTCTGGATTTTGTCTCCTTTTCGTTTACTCGAAATCAATTAAATAAATTGATGAAACTCACTCACAAAAACAGTAAATTTAATTTTAAAATAATCAATTGTGTCCTTCTTTAAATTATAATTTCACATAATTCTTGAATGTCTACCAAATATCTCACTTCAAGCTTTAATTTAAAATCATTTTCTTACATGAGATTTGTTGAAATCCGATATTAAATCAAAAAGAATCTAACAACTGGTGAAGTGGTGAATGTCGTTTGAATAATTTCCCAACACATAATAAAATAAATAAATCCAAAACTAGGTATCCGTCACGTTCGTTTATTGAAGTGAGTTCTAAGTGCAGCAGTGTAATAAGAGAGAGAGTGAGATACACGACAAGATCCACTTTGTGCCTTCCCCTGTTTTCGGTAGTGCAATCAATGGGTCCATTTTATTTTTTGGATTTCTGTTTTAAACCCAACACTTTCACGGCCACGTGGAAAATCATAATGGGCCTCTTCTTCTTCGCTTCCGCACGCTCGTCAATGGGCTCCTCTTAATTTCCATTAATAACATTTGGGAGTTTACATGAAAATGACTTTTGAATTATTATTTCCTTTTTTTTTTTCATTTGTATGGGAGTGGATCATGGTATTTGTGTCCCTCATTTGATGTTTTTGGGTACCAAATATCGCAATACCCTTTTTGTTTTGTTTTTACCTTTTAAGGTTTGTTTAAATAAACATTTTGATAAGCATTATATTCAATTCAGTACAAGGTTGAGATTGTTTTAGTTTCTTAAAAGTGTAATCATGACCATAGTGAATATTGGATAACAAATTTTTGAAACAATACGTTATATAGTAACAAAAGAATGCATATAGAAACTTTACGACTCTATAATATAATAACTAAGTAACGATATTTTGCATCACTTATTTACAGGACCTTTTTTCCTACGTTAATCTGTGTCAATATACTATATCACAATATAAGAAAATTCTCAATTAGAAATTAACTTTAGAAATAAAAAAATAGAAACTAATTTAAATATAAATTTACAAAATTAAAAATTATTGATTATTTAAATAATCATTATATAAATAAAAAATTATAATTAATTACTAATTAATTAGAGACTAATTTAAAAATTAATTTATTTTTGTAATCAAAATTTAAGTAGTTAATTTTTATGATAATAATTTTTAATAACTAATTTTAAAAATAAATTTAATGATCAATTATAATTTTTTATTTATAAATAACTATTTTATAATAATTAATAATTTTAATTTTGTAAATTAATCAATATAAATACTAATAATTATTGGACACTAAAATTAGTTACTGTTTAAAATAATAATATGAGACTATTATATTTTTTGTTAAGACATATGGAAAAGCTAAAGAAGTAAAGTTAATTTAGTGACATGGGTATTGGTGGTACCATAACATGTATAGGAAAATATCCTAAAGTTGATGCACTTGATTCCATTTATGAATGAATGAAGGAAAAATAGTTTCCACTACCTAAAGTTTTGTCATTGGTTAAGGCTCACCTCATCATTTTGCTTACATTTTTTTTTTTTCAAGTACGCCTTATCTCAAACTACAACTCTTGTACCGGTTCGTAATTGTTTCCTTTTATGCAATTTTTTTCATATTATGTACATTAAATTGCAGCCAATATGGCAATCATTATAGCAAACACAAACTGATATACGATAGACTGAGTTCTATTGATCTTGAGCATTATGGTTTCTAACCTAAACAGAGCAGCAATTGAACCTAAGAAGAGAAAACAAATAAATAAATAAAAACTTAGAATATCTAGAAAAGGCTTACTTTCTGACAGATATAATAAATATATATGTGTAGACATATACAAAAATATAAAAAAACTTAAGATAAAATTTAAAAAGATAGGTTATCTTTTGTATTGTCAAAATTCTTTTTCGTATTTCACGGTGTATTAATTTCAGAGTCTGAAGTCCATTTCCCCCACTCTCCCACGTGTATTTCATGATCTTGCTGTAATCATGAAAAATGGTTATAAAGTTAATAATTGATGTGAGCATACTCATGCATTCCAAGGTTATAATTTATGGAGAAAATTTTGATATTAAAAGAATGTGCAGGAGGAGAAGAATATAGATTGATTTTTGAGGGTGGGGGTCCAAGGAGGTGTGATGGTGAGTGAAATAGATTTAAGGTACATTATTGATGGGGTGGTTTTTTTTTTCCACATACGACATGCAACGAAGACTTGCATGACCTTTTGATCTGTGTTCTCTGGTGTTGGTAACGCAATCAAATATGCGGATGGATTAAATTTAAACATGGTGGGGGCGCAATTATGCTATCTTTAACCGATTTGGATTCTCTCTGTCTATATCATCATGCAACACTCCATCATAATGCAACAAAGACGATAATACATGTGGGGGCTAACGTGCTAAACGGAACAATGCAAAAGGTGAAGCATGTTGAAGATGTCTAAAATCTGTAGCATCAGCAAAACCAATCGGAATAATTAAAGAAGAAGTTGAAGTTAGAAGAGCAAATGTCCAAATATGTATGCACATCCTCCTATCTAAGTTTTCTTCATTTCATATACGACACATCTCCTTCACTTTTCTGACTCACCAGGATCGTTCTACTTCGGCAAATATCTTCACTTCATTTTATATGTTTCTCAAATCATGATGTTGTTTTGGTGTTCCAACTTAGAGGTTGCTCATTTCAATATTGATTCTAGCGAGAGAATAATCACCACTCTAATCTTCTCACGAAATTAATCTTCATGTTTAGTCACAGAAGAATGAGCAAATCAAATTTCAACTTTGTCTCAGGTTAAACTCTTTTTCTTAGCTAAACAATCAAATGATTACAGTTTTTTTATTGATTTATTTTGATAAAACTTTAAGTTATGCTCTATTTTGTACAAAAGCCCCAACATCCTATAATAAAGTAAATGCATAGCCTAAGATCTTATAATCAGGTAAATGCATGACCTGATTTAGCACTCACCAAGAAAGAGTATATATAAAAAAATCTCTTTTCTGAAAAAATGATACACTGAATCACCTTCTTCACAACTAACTTTAGTTTTACGCTGCAAAAAAAAAACAGATTCCGATCATTTCCATTACAAGAGACTTTCGAGGTAGCCAAAATAATATCGAAATTTAACCCTACCAACTAGCCAAAATGCATGTCCAATCCAAATCGAACAGTTAAATATGTAAGAGTCGGTATAATATTTGTTTATTTTAAAATATGCGGATGCAATTTAGCCATCATAGTTAAAGAAGTTTCGTTTTGGTCCTTATAACAAATATAAAAATATGAATATAACCGTTGATAAGATTACAAGATATTCATAATGGAATGTGAGATTTTAACTTATCATCATCTCTCATTCATACCTATAAAAAGGTGGTTTGTTGTTCTCCAAAAGATACACGATTCAACTCATATCTCTTCCTATTTTAGGTTTCTTGTGCTATCTTTTCCCTTTATATCTTTTTTATATTATTTTGGGTTATTCATACTTTTTTAAAGAGCTTATTTTGCTAAATTATGTTATCCTCGGAATATATCTAAAATGTTCATGTTCTATCTTAGGCGATTTGCGTATACACTGCGGATAAGTCTTTAAAGATGATGTTTCAACACGTACGAGGAATTTATCTATTATGTTTTCATCATATTTTTACTATAGGAGTATCTTTGTTGTAAGTTATTCCTCATTGAACTTGAAAATATATGTCAATAAGTGCCAAGGCAGAAATGTTCGACAAGTGAATTTAAGATTGTTGTAAGAGAAAATAAAAAAGGTTAACTAAACTAGTTTTAAAATATTTTTGTAATTTTCTTTTATTAGTAAAGAATAAATTAATAAATAGAGTATTTGTGGAGTACTATTAGTGAAAAAAACAACGGTCATATTAATAATCAATTTTGATAACTAAAAGTTGTTAGTCAGTATAATAATCAATTTAGATACTAATTACAAATAATGTTATAAAATATAGTTAATAATAGAGAGAAGAAGTAAAGGAAGAATAGAGAATGAGAAAATGGGGAACAACTTTTTTGTCTATTATTAGTGATGAGAAGAGTCCTATTTATAAATACAATATGTAATCCATAAAAGTAACAAATCAACTAGTTAATGCAAATATCTACATAAAGAGTAGTAATGAATTATATGAGTATTAGTCATATCAATCATATGAGTAAGTGTAGACAATTATTAATTCATAACAAATAAAAGTCACTATTATGAATAAAAATTTATAATTGATATTTAAAATTTAGTTATCCAGGTTTTAGCTATGGAAGAAAATTGGTCACTAAACATTAACTACCAAGATTTTTGCTATTAAAAGAATTAGTTTCTAAATTAGTCTCTAATTGATTAGTGACTAATTATAATTTTTTATTCATAATAGTGACTATTTTAATAACCAATGATCTTTTATTTAGTAAACTGACCACTGACTGTAATGACTAACAACTTTTAGATACTAAAATTGATTTTTAATCAATATTTTTTTATAAAATTATCTAATCTATCGACAAAAATTGTATATGTTAGCCTTGTACAAGAAATGTACAATAAATACAAACGGAAAAATACAAGAAAATAAAAGGCTTTCTACATGAACAAGCTCAATACCTGGACATGATATAACCCACCAAAGATATGTGATTACAAACTAATATAGCCACATGGAAAATTGTCATTTGTTCACTCTCATAAAAAATTAAAAAAAAAAAGCATCTCACCAAATAAAACAAATACAAAAACATAACACCCCATCTTTTGTATTTTACTACATTAGATACTTTTATAAAAATAAAATTTAAATTTAATTCAATTTTATAAAATTAATTTGTAATGTAAATTTTGCATTAATTTATATAAGAAAAATATGCATGGAGTAGCAAAAGGTATATTAGCTTTGGCCTTCTCCATTCACATTATTCTTTTTTTAAGTATTTATTTTTTGTGTAAAATTACGTAAGTAATCGTATTTCCACCTCTTTCTGAAACATCATTCCGCAACAGTTCTGTTTTATTGCACTTATCCTTTCAGTCGTCTCATCGTACTCCCCCATGGGTGGTTTCATCACACCACTTCTCTTCATCTCTCTCCTCTCTTTTTTTTTTCAACTTCTTACTTATTTTTTCAAAGATTTCATTTTTCATTTATATAATGCATAACAATAAATAAAAATGAAACCGAAGATCATGCTTTAGCAAATTGGCAAGACGTCAATATTATGTCCTGTCTTATCTTACCACTCATTGTTTCAGTTTTTCCTTCCTCTCACGCTCCATCTCTTCCACCCAATAGAGCTATATTCAAAGTCTTCAATTAATTAAAAATATCATTAAATTCTAATACATAAATAGTGTTATTAAAGTTTATCTTAAAAAAAGTAGAACCTATCGTACCTTCTTCTGTTTCTATCTATTAATTTCTTTTGTAGTAAACTAAGTTAGAATGTTTCCCTTTGTTCTAATAAATTTTAAATAAACATGACTATATTTGTTTTAGTCTTCCTTTATGGTGCTTAGGTGTATCAACACTAAGATTACACTGTAATAAATAGTAATAGTGTATTTTAGCTATATTATTCCCATTTAATTAGCTTAGCCTTTTTAAGTATTTTTGTCTCCAATGTGAACAGTAACAACAAAAATTCACATAGACCAATATATCTTTATGGACCATATCCGAATCTTGGGTTTTAAAAACTACACCATTTTCATAATAAGAAGATAAAGTAGAAACCTAAGATCCTACTCCAGTTTCTTGAACTAGGTGTTAAAAAAAATTCTGACTACGTAAGCTAGCTCACTTCACACAGTTTCAAACACCATTCCAACCCTCCTTGTTTAAGAAGACGATTTTTGAATAAGTCAGTACCAACGAAATGACAACGAGTAGGGTTGAGTACGGATAATGTTTATACAAAACCTAATTTATAACAATTTTTTTTGTTATTTGTTCCGTTATCTGCACGAATACTGGTTTAAAAAATATCTGAGTATTTTAAATTCTGTGAGTATCCGTGAATACTCACAAATATTTAAAAAAAAATATTTTATAAATTTTTAAAATTAAATTTAAATAAAATTATAAAAAAATGTAAAATGAAATATAAATTAAATTAAATTTAAATTTAAATTAATATAATAAAATATAAATTAAAATTGAATTTTAATTAAATTTAATTTAATAAAACATAAATTTAATTTTAATTTTTGCGGGTAATGGATATTAAAATTTAGTATGATATTCACAACCGACCCGTTTATAAACGGGTATTAAAATACCTACTCGCTAGCTGTGAATAGCAAATACCCGTGGATACCAAACCAACTATCCATCGGATATCCACGGGTACGAGTATTTTTGCCATCCCCTACACTAATACAATAGTAACTCAAGATGTCAAAAAATAATCTTAATGACATTTTTACCATTTTTTTATTTTCTCTATTTTATCCAAAACTTTGATAAATTTTGGTCCTTAAACTTTAAAAATTAATGAATATAATCCTTTTAGCTCAATTACATTAATTCTTTTTAATGTTTCAAATGCATTTTTCGAAATATTGAAACATATCTTGTCAAAGTGCATAAACTCAATTACCACTACAAGAAAATATCTCATTAACAATTAATTATAGTGACCAAAAGTTATTAGTCACTATAGTGGCCAATTTATAAAATAAAAATTATTGGTTACTAAAATAGTCACTATTATGAATAAAAAATTATAACTAGTCTCTAACTTGGTTTCTAAAATTTAACTACCAAGGTTTTAGCTACTAAAGGAAATTGGTCTCTAAACATTAGCTACCAATGTTTTTGTTACCAAAGAAGTTGGTTTTTAAATTAGTATTTAATTAATTAGTGACTAACTTAGTGACTGAGAATAATTTTTTATTCATAATAATGACTATTTTAGTAACTAATAATTTTTTATTTTGTAAATTGGTGTCTAAATTAGTCACTATAGTGACTAACAAATTTTAGTCACTAAAATTGATTGTTAATGAAATATTTTCTTATAATGTACTAGCATGAAAATTGTTTGGCATATCAACAAGATTTAATGTAATTTGGTTAAAAACAATATATCTATTCGTTTTGAAAGTTTGAGGACTAAAATGTATGAAAGTTTCTCATAGGATAAATTCTAACTTCACATTAGAGTTTAAGGACTAAAGACATAAATAACCCAAATAACAACTAATAAATGTTGCAAAAAGTAATATTTATTAAAAAAACAACTAATTCTTTAGTGTTTTCTTCCATGCATAACAATATATTTATGTGTTTCTAACAATATACAATTTTAAGATAGACAAGTTGATCTATAATTAAACGATTTTATTCATTATTAAAAAATGTTATTATTCTTAACTTGTCTTTTATACATTTTATTCTTCAATGGAAATAAATAGTTGAATTACTAAAATTTTAAAATTTAACTTAATTATTTATTATATTTCTCCATAAGTAAGTAATATTAGAGGAGGTAGTTGTGTTTTATTATAATATATTTATAGCCATTATTATTTTATTCATAAAAGTATTTCAAATTAAATATAAATAATTAAAATATATTTGATAGTATAATAATTTACATTAAGTGGAATAAAGTGTAGGAATGAATTGGGCAAGTGGTAGTTGGCGAGGCCTAAACTCTGTTTTGAGGCAAAAATGGAATAGCTTAATTACGTTGACTGGTTGTGGTTAAAAGTAAAAGAGAATGAAGTGATTCATAATGGTGTTGGTAATAAGGGACCACAACACGCACGCTCGCAGGCTGGGGATTAACGAGATGAACAGAAAAAAGGGGTAAATGGAGAAAAAAGGAGGGTAAATCAGGAAAGAATGAGACAAAATTGTAGGAGAAAAATAAAAAATCTCACTTAAAAATTGATGCACTCTAAGTTGTTCTCAGGGGAGTTGGGGACTCTACAGGGTTGTAAAGAATATTGGAACTCTCTATGAATTGTCTGTGTATTATTTCAAGTAAAGGAAGCTAATTTCTTTGTCATCGTACTCGGATATGTTCACTAGTACATTTTAGTGATTTTATATCGCAGTATATGTCTTGGTTCCTGTGCACCCGCTGCATATAAACACATGGTGACATTTTTGTAATTAAAGTCATCTTTTATGCCTTAGTTGTTATACTAACCGAGGCATATAGCTTAAAAAATTTTACAAATTCGCGTTGTCCACAGAATTTGAAATTTTTTATGTACTTTTATGCCTTAGTTACCACTAAATCAAGGCCTACTACCTTTTCTGCCTTAGGTTCTTTTAATTTGTGATTTATTGATGTATCTAATATGCGAGATTGCTTGTGATGTTGAAAACTATGAAGATGTGTGTTTTCCTTTTAATTGAGAATAATTGTTGGTTTAAATGTGTTTTTTGCATTCAATTGTATGAATAATTTGATAGAATTGATGTTTGATAATTGAATGATCTATGCACTGATTTTGGAGTGGTATGGACCGGTTGGAGATGCATAAAACATGTTAAATCAGTTTTTGTATAATTCTGCAAAGTTTCTTACTCGCTGGGCGAGTGAGCTGATATGCAAAATTTTGCAGAACATAGATCTGCAGAATTATGCAGATTCGCAAATTCGCTAATTCGCTGGACAAGTCCTTACTCGCTGGTCGAATTTCCAAGTTGGACTTCTAGACTTGGGAAGTCACTAGGCAAGTAACTCTCACTGGACGAATTTTCAAGTCAGGAACTTCCAGACTTGGCCTAGTGGCTGGGCGAGTTCTAGTGACTGGGCAAGTAGGTCAGAATATGAATTACTCTTTATGTGGTCAATTGAGTATGATTTGAATTGTTGTGGATGTTATTTAAATTATTGATTGAGGGAATGAGTATATGAACATACTAATTCGAGGAGAATTAGTGGTGGTAATTATAGTGTAAGCATTGATGTGGGAGTTCAGTTGGAAAGTTATCCTGACACTCTAATGACCACTAATTTCTCAAGTAGAGAAGATGGGGCATGTGGTGAGAGGAGTGATAAGTGCCAAAATTCAGTAAAAATTCATAACAAACTCTGGCACTTATGTTTTAAATTTGTGCTCATTTCATATTGATTCTCCCTAAATCTAAGTTTCAATCACATGCTTCCAAGTTTTGATTTAAGGAAATCATTTGATCCTATTTTGTGTGTTTTTCAGGAAAGATTAAAGAGAACTCAAGAAGAATGAAGGAGAAAGCAAGAAACAGAGAAAATAGAGAAGAAATGTTGTCAAGGTCGCTCAAACCAAAGCATTCTTGCCTAGGCTAAAGCCACTGTCGCCATTCTCGCTTAAGCGATGCAGACTCTCGCTTAAGTGAGACTGAAGATCCTCTCTTGCCGCCATTCTCGCCCAGGCGAGCCCAGATGCTGCCAATCTCGCCTAAGCGAGATCCTTTCTTCAGCTTAAAGTACTCTTGCTCGCCTAAGCGAGATGTTGGCTTCAGCACATCTCGCCCAAGCGAGAGGCTTTCTTTGGGATGAAGAATGTTGTCTCGCTCAAGCGAGACTTAGGTAGCTTGAGCGAGACTTCGTG
>Ga0214542_1002970_pt1:0-22500 | contig 34958 bp, 14 predicted proteins | sample CNSS1metaG_FD_160096 | JGI IMG/M metagenome (GOLD analysis project Ga0214542, IMG submission 160096) | Root nodule microbial communities from cowpea collected in UCLA plant growth center, Los Angeles, California, USA - CNSS1 | ecosystem: Host-associated > Plants > Roots > Nodule | place...
CTGATCAGGAGGAGGTGGCTACACTTTTTCATCTTCCACATTAATCACTAAATCTTCCAAATCAATCATTGGTTGCATTTCTTCATGTTCCTACTATTGTTTTTAATCATCTTTTCAATTCTACATTTTCCTCACTCCCACCCTCAGGTTTATAAATAATATATTCGTTTAACGGTACCAAAAGCATACCGCAAATTAAATTAAGGATAATTCATTTTCTGATGATTTTAATTTCAGTCTCTGTTATATACATGATTTTAATTTCAGTCTCTGTTATATACAGGGAAACAATTAATGTAAAACTAATGATTAAATTTCTAACAAATTCCCTTTTTATGTATTGATCAGGAAGAGGTTACCGCACTTCTTCATCTTCCACGTTAATCACTAAATCTTCCACATCATTAAGGTTTTCATGTTCCTACTATTGTTTTCAATAATCTATTCAATTCTACATTTCCCTCAGTCTCGCACTCAAGTTTGTAAATAATATTATTATTTTAACGGTACCAAAAGCATACCGCAAATTAAATTAAGGATAACTCATTTTCTTATGGTTTTACTTTTGGTCTCTGTTATAACAGAGAAACTATTAATGTAGAATCAATGATTAAATTTCTTACAAATTTCCTTCTTACGTAGTGATCAGGAGGATGTGGTTACACTTCTTCATCTTGCACATCAATCACTAAATCTTTCACATCAATCACTAGATGCACTTCTACATGTTCCAACTATTGTTTTGAATAATCTTTTCATTTCTACATCTCGCTCAATTCCACCCGCTCAAGTTTGTAAATAATATATCGCAAATTAAATTAAGGATAACTCATCTTCTTATGCTCTTAATTTCGGTCTCTGTTATATACAAAGAAACTATTAATGTAAAAGTAATGATTAAATTTCTTACAAATTCCCTTCTTACGTAGGGATCAGGAGGAGGTGCCTACACTTTTTCATCTTCCACATTAATCACTGAATCTTCCAAATCAATCACTGGTTGCACTTCTTCATGTTCCTACTATTGTTTTTAATCATCTTTTCAAGTCTACATTTCCCTCAGTCTCACCCTCAGGTTTATAAATAATATATTCATTTAACGGTACCAAAAGCATATCGCAAATTAAATTAAGGATAACTTCTTTTCTGATGGTTTTAATTTCGGGCACTGTTATATACAGGGAAATTATTAATGTAAAACCAATGATTAAATTTTTAACAAATTCCCTTCTTACGTAGGGATTAGGAAGAGGTTACCGAACTTCTTCATCTTCCACGTCAATCACTAAATGGTTGCACCTTTTCATGTTCCTACTATTGTTTTCAATAATCTATTCAATTCTACATTTACCTCAGTCTCGCACTCAAGTTTGTAAATTATATTATTATTTTAACAGTACCAAAAGCATACCGCACATTAGTGATCAGGAGGAGGTGGTTGCACTTCTTCATCTTCCACATCAATCACTAGTTGCAATTCTACATGTTCGAACTACCAACTATTGTTTTGAATAATCTTTTCATTTCTACATCTCCCTCAATTCCACCCGCTCAAGTTTGTAAATAATATATCGCAAATTAAATTAAGGATAACTCATCTTCTTATGGTTTTAATTTTGGTCTCTGTTATATACAAAGAAACTATTAATGTAAAAGCAATGATTAAATTTCTTACAAATTCCCTTCTTTTGTACTGATCAGGAGGAGGTGGCTACACTTTTTCATCTTCCACATTAATCACTAAATCTTCCAAATCAATCATTGGTTGCATTTCTTCATGTTCCTACTATTGTTTTTAATCATCTTTTCAATTCTACATTCCCCTCACTCTTACCCTCAGGTTTATAAATAATATTTTCGTTTAACGGTACCAAAAGCATACCGCAAATTAAATTAAGGATAACTCCTTTTTTGATGATTTTAATTTCAGTCTCTGTTATATACAGGGAAATTATTAATGTAAAACCAATGATTAAATTTCTAACAAATTCCCTTCTTATGTAGTGATTAGGAAGAGATTACCGCACTTCTTCGTCTTCCACGTCAATCACTAAATCTTCCACATCAATAACTGGTTGCACCTTTTCATGTTCATACTATTGTTTTCAGTAATCTATTCAATTCTACATTTCTCTCAGTCTCGCACTCAAGTTTGTATATATATATATATATATATATATATATATATATATATATATATATATATTTGTTTAAGTGTACCAGAAGCGTACCGTAAATTACAATAAGGATAACTCATAAAATGGTTTTAATTTTGGTATCTGTTATATCTAGAGAAACTATTAATGTAAAACCAATGATTAAATTTCTTACAAATTTCCTTCTTACTTAATGATCAGGAGGAGGTGGCTGCACTTCTTCATCTTCCACATCAATCACTGGTTGCACTTATTCATATTTCTACTATTCTTTTCAATAATCTTCTAAATTCTACATTTTCCTTAGTCCCACCCTCAAGTTTTTAAACAATATATTTGTTTAACAGTACCAAAAGCGTATTGCAAAATAAATTAAGGATAACTCATTTTCTTATGGTTTTAATTTTTGTCTATTATAACAGGAAAACTATTAATGTAAAACCAATGATTAAATTTCTTACAAATTCCCTTCTTATGTAGTGATCAGGAGGAGGTGGCTGCACTTCTTCGTCTTCCACATTAATCACTGGTTGCACTTATGTTCCTACATTTGTTTTCAATAATCTTTTCAATTCTACATTTCCCTCGGTCTGACCCTTAAGTTTGTTAATAATATGTTCCTTTAAGGGTATGTGGCATGTACTGTTCAAAACCAGGAACTGACACGTGACATGTACTGTTCAAAAACGTTAACTATTTAAACATCGTTAGTGAAAAAGACCAAATTAACCACAATTTGATGAAAATGATGACCTAATTGAACACAAAACGAAAATAAGGACCAAATTAAATAAAAACAACAAAAATAGGGACCAAATGTATATTTAAACCTAATATAAAATAAGTGAAGAATCCTTTGGTTTAAAATCTCTTCCAATATACCTTGAGAAACCTATAAGAAAGAATAGTATAAGTTTATTCACATTTAAAAAATTTATTAATTTTATTTTATAATTATTTATTGTTATAACAAAAAAGGCCTATAATTAATTATAGCACCTTGTAGTTAATCATGTTACATAATTATAACATTTATTATTTTTAAAAACATAAATAATAATTATATAGGCAACATAATTAATTGTATTACATCTTTTACCTATGAATTACGAGTCAACTTGCTTCTCATTTGTCAACATTACTAATAGTAAAAAATAAAATTTCAATCGAAACTGCTGATTAAAGTGTAGTACATTGCTTTCAGTATTATTCTTCTTATTTCTAATTTTTTTATACGAAAAAACTTATAAATTTTATAATAAAAGTGTTCTTTTTTCTTAACTTTTGAATTGAATAATGTAAAATGATTTCTTTCTACTTTTAAATCATACGATCTTTTTTTTTTTCGAAAAGAAAAAGGTTTTGAAACTGTACAATTGGTCAGTCATATTTTCATACCGAAAACTTCTAGATTTTTATTCAAAAATGACTTTTTATTTTTTATCATGTAATCCGAAGCCAAATACAACTTAAAATATCTTTAATTAAAATTTAAATCTCTTCTAAATTTGTGTATTTTTAATTGACTTTTTATTATTTTCGTATGAAATAATAAAAATATTTATACATTTCAAATTTCAAATGAATGTTTGTCATTTATTTTTTTTAATCATATAACTATTTTTTTATCTTTTCATATTATTTTCTTATTTTATAATTAAGAAATATATGATTTTGTGATTAATATAAATATTAATTACAAAATAAAAAAATTTATATTTCTTAACATGAAGATAAAAAAGAAGTTATAGAAAAGATTATGTCATCTAATTATTAAAAAAGTTAAATATATAAATTAAAAATTTTAAGTACTTAATAAAATTATATTAAAAATACTTAAATTTATAGGACTTAAAATTTAATTTCACCTTCAAATTATCTTATACCTTAAATTTATGCATCCACAAAACCAGAGTTAAAACAAGGGATGACACAAGTTAGAAGGTGACAAAGATAATAAAAAGATTTAGTTTTTCAATGCACATAACAAAGTTTGGGGTGTCAAAAGAAAATACCTCAGTTTCGTCTCTGTTTGTTTGATCACAGTGCAAAACTAAAATGGGTTAAATCTGTTCAAATTTCTTCTTTTAAGCTACTCTCACCAAGCCTAATCGACCCTTAATGTAATATATATATATATATATATATATATATATATATATATATATATATATATATATATATATATATATATATATATATTTAAAATACATAAAATTCTAATATGTATATATAAAGTTATGAAAGAGTAAATTTGTTAAACCGTAAAAAGGTTACCAAGTATGAAAATGAATCCTCATTTATCACAATTTAAGCTTTTAGTCTTTTAAAAAGTTAACCCATCATAAGATCAAAATATTTTTCATTTAACTTTCTCACAAGTACTTACAAAATTAAGAAAATTCAGTATGTTTTATCTTATGAAGAAAATATGGACGCGAAAGTGAATTAAAAGCTAATGAAAATTGGGCAACATAGGAAGTGACATCTCCCGAATTGTTGTTCCTTGGTTTTCCTTTTATGTTTATGTTTATGTTAATTCATTAATGTCTCCTATGATTTATATTTGGTATTGTGTCCTACATATTTTGAGGTTGGAAATTTGGGAACTGTCCACATGTTACTGTTCTAACTTTCATAGATTTATGTTGGAAACAGATTATCACATACCTTTCATTCGTCACTCTTCTACATGCTCTTTCTTTTCAACTACATTAGGAAGAAAAACCAAATTATGAGTAGGATTTGATTAATTGATAGACATTAATTAAAGATAATTAATATGTATTGAATTTTATAAAAAGTTATAATTAATTGTGATAATAAATAAAATTTAATTTAATAAAAATTAATATAGTTTATTTTATTTAAAAAAAACTAATTAAATAATAAAATAACTATATTTTAACATTGTTAAAAATTAAAATGTAATTAAAAATTAAAAAATTAAATTAATATAAAATTAATAAGAAAATAATGTTAAACATCATAAAAGTTTACAAAAAAAAATTAAAATATTAATTTGAGACTTTGTTGAATTTCTTCTCTTTAATTTATAATCTTTTGCAACATATACGTTAATTTAACAAGGTTCCCTATATTAAAAAAATTATATTTTAATATCTAAAATTATTAATTATAATTATAAAAATTTAATTAACTAAATTTTTATTAGACACCTTCAAAATTTTAAAGTAATTATTTTGTATCAGTTTGTGTCAAAATTATTTAAAAATTTTAAATGACAATTTTATATTTATAAAATATAAAATATATATTTATATTATTTTAATTAATAAACCTAATTATTCTAATTTTCATTATAAAAATATTAAACCTAATGTGCATTAATAATTTTTTAACTAGTGCATTTAGGGCTCTCTTACGAGAATAAAAACAGTCATGTAAATATAAACACTATTGATATGTTAAGTGCATGATTACTGTCATTACTGTATTCTTTCTTTCATACATATTTTTTCGTTTATTAAATAATGAACATTTCAAAGCTCTCTTTCATTCATTTCATACATTTATCATTTGTTTAACAGAAGGTAGGAAACTGGGTGAGAACAAATTAAAATATAAAATAAATATTTAAATAAAATTATCTTTATTCTACTTTTGTCATTTTTTTCTTCAATTAAATAAAAATTTATTATCAATATTTTTTTTAACACACATAAACATATTATCGAATATGAAAACAAAGCCATATACAACATGCAAATTGTGAAAAAAAAAAATCATTGATGGAAAAACCTTTTAAAAAAATGAACATAGACATATATAACAGGAAAAAATTAAAAAAAAAAAAATTAAGGTAGAAGGTCAACTGTAGACAAATAAATAATTCACTAAAACAATCCTAAATTTACAAACAGAAAAATAAAATAATAAAGTATTTTTTGAAAATCTAAAATTATATATTAATATTAATTTTTGCTTTAATAAATATATATAATAATTAACTATTAAAAAAATACGTATCCAATTACTCTAATCCAAGCAAAATTAATAAAATTATATTTATTTAATAAATTTATAATATTTTATTATATTAAAAAATATATATATCAATATACTTTTAGTAAATTTACTATTTATGTTAAATTGTATGAAAAGTTTAATTTCTTATATCATCACAAATAAAACACAATTGAATTTATGAGGTGGAGAAGCCAAGAGGATTGAGACAGTTGGTGAAGTGTCAATCTGAAACCATTCGAAAAAATACCTAAAGGGGCCACACAACATAGACTATATTCATAAACTGTAAACTTTTTATTTTTTATTTTTCATCAAATTTTTTATATTTGTGCTATTCTTTTTCTGTCCATGACAGCGTCTAAAATATATTATTTTATGAGTCTAATATATTTATACACACAATAAATATATATATAAATATATATATATATATATAACTTTTTTCGAATAGAAATAAATAAATAAACAAACATTGATAATCTTTCGCATGTGTCCAATAACAGTTACCATCTTCTTCAATTGATTTTGCATGTAAAAGAATGCTTTTATTCATCGGTTAATCAAATTGTTCAGTTTAAATATAAATTATTCATGATGGTTATATTTTTTAAAAATTGTTATTGATAGTTAAACAAGAAAATAAATACCTCAAACACGTTAATCATACACTTTTGTATTCGGTCATGGTCAACGGATTTAGTTTTCTTCTCTCAAGTAAACTGAAACCATTTTTTTAGACTAAGAAAATGAAATCTCGGGACTTAGGAGACTTTGGGAAGACAGATAACAAATTGGAAGGAACTTGGAAGCAACATAGAATTGCGTACGAGAAACATCAATCAATGTCAAAACAATTGTTAAAATGTTCTGGATTATTGTTTACTATTAAGATGTAACAACCTTTTTATGTTGTGATTAGTTGTCTATATTATCACCAAAGTGACAAATATATAACTAAATAACGTTGATGGTATAATTTAATCTCAACTTATAAAGAACATATAAGTCCATTTTAGTCAACATCACTTGAATGGCTTTTTTTAATTATCATCTTCCTTCCAGGACCGGACATTGGACCGGATTTATCAGACCGGACAACGAACCGGACTCACGAAACTACTCTCCTTTGTTAATTGAGTGTTTTCTACTCTCTCCCATTGAAGCTTCATCTTTCTTACAGCTTAATTAATAATTTTAAACTCACAAATTAAGTTCTAACTTTCATAGATACTCAAACAAATATTTTTATTATTTTGTAGTAGTCTTGTCCAAAAACAAAGTTCTCATACTAAAATTATGAGTGTAATATTTATCAAAAAGATTAGATATAATTTTAAAAATAATTAGATCAAGCATCATGAACATTATTGGGAAAGGAATGAAAATCCTACTAGAAGTAATCAGTCATGTCCTCCAAAGTTACTATATAAGAAAAAGACACCAAATGTTTTTAATTTGTTAAAATAGACAGTAAAAATACTCGGTTATTAAGAATTTAGGGAGAAAAAGTGACGCAGATGTTCAAGAATGAAAAAGATTCCGTGCTGTGATAACACCAGTATTCCACAAATAATGTAAAATAATTCCAGGGGAGGAACTGGGGTCTTCAATAGTTGCTTGATTCTTTTGTAGTACAATCTTTGTTGGATTCTATTCCCTTCACTTATCTCTTTCTCTTTCCTTTTTATTTTTTTCTTCTTATGCTTTTCTCTTTGGTTTTTTCCCTCATTTTGCGCTTTTTGATCTTTGCGACTAGCCATAATGCAAGCTCCTCAACCATCACTCACTGATGAAGCTCCCGAGATTTCCCATCAGGTTCTCTTACCATTTTTTCCATCTTTAACATGCCAAGTTCTTTTCTTTTCACTTTATTTTTTCTCCTTTGGCTTTTCCATTTGATTTTACAACTCTTCTTTATAACCCCTTTTTATTTTGATTCTTCATATGGGCACTGGATTACCTTCCTGTTATTTTCCCAGTCATTTCTTTTTTTTGGATCCAATTTAAGGGTTTCTAATTTTAGCTTATTCTGCCGTGTCTACTCAGGAGGACTGTTTCTGAAAAGCCCACGTTTTTAATTGATTTCCTTAATCGTGTGTGAGTTTCAATATTTAGAATGTTGTTGGTCAGGATATGCATCTTCATTTTTTCTCCTTGTTGTGGGCTGAGGTTGAGTTGGACATGAATCTATGTTTAAGTGCCTACCTTTATCTGATGAGAGCATGTCAACATGTGTGTATGTGCTGTACTTGTTGGTTGTGTTGTTTCAATTATAAGAGGGTATAGGAGAAGATGAGGGAGAACATGCATGTGCTCTAACCGGTGGTGCGAAAATTTTGATTTTGAGTTTGCAGGTTTTTTTGGTAGGTCCTTGAAGTTGATGCATCAGTTGTGTGCTCTGACGATAATGTCGTTTGCAAAAGGGTTCTAGATATGGCCTTTTTCTTCTTAACTTTTTTGACATCTTGCTGTGTTTTTTATTTACCAGTTTCTGTGGAGAAATGTATAGACTCTTTGCCATTTGCATTGATTTATGCACTTGATTCAATTCTTGAATCTCCGTGTTGAAAGAGGACATCTAATAATGATCAACTTGTTAAGGATAATTTGTTATTCATCATGGAACTAGATTTGAGTGCAACCTTTTGATGTGCTTGCATTAGTTGTCGTGTTTTGGCATATTCAATCTTTTACATGCTTGCATTTTAACTATTGCATTCATGATGCTTGTTGAAATTACTTTTGCTATATTATCCGCTGTTCTTTGTGAAATTATGCCAAACTGCTGGAATCATGGCACAACACAAGGTTTTGTTAAAGTGTCCTTGTTACATGCAGGGTGTCCCACTGCGAAACAAAGAGGTTTCAGATAGTGGACCCAATGGTAGGCGCCCTGATATTTCACTTCAAGTTCCTCCTAGACCTATAGGGTTTGGGAGCACTAGTGGTGGGAGGGTTCTGGACCATTCTCAAAGTTTCACCAAAGGGATATCATCATCAAGAGGCTTCTTGCGGGCCTTGAGCTTCAAAAGAAAAGGAAATGTAGGGGATGGGGAAAGAAGCAGCCTACTTAGTTCAGACCCCAAGACAGCTTCAGACAGTTCTAATATGGCCTCCATATCTGAAATTGCATGGAAAAGATGCACTTCTCTTCCTGTTACACCAGCATCAAATCTGTCTCCTTCAGTTGCTACACCCATTTCAGCAAGGACATATAATGAACAAATTAAGCCACATGTAAGTTATCTTCTACTTTGCTTTATTTATGGATTTTCAAGATCAAAATTTGTGCTAACTGTACCTGTGGCCATAGAAAAAGAGAATCACATATAAAGGTCATATTACCCTCGGGAATCAGGATATTGTTTCGAACATGCTATCAAAGAAACTGAACATTTGCCTCCACCAAAAAGGGAAAGATGAAACTGATCAGATGTGAGATTTTCAATGATGTATTTTAGAAAGCATGAAATTCAAACTCATGTTTAGTGCCTTCTATAGCATATTTTAGATGCATGATTGCATAAAATCAAGGGTTTCCTTTTTGTGTAAAAAAAAAATTAAAATGAAGAAAATGCCTGTTTTGTAATTTTGTATGCAGAAAGATGTTGATCGTTCTAAGGTTTCAAGGTCCCTTTCTGTACCTGGACGAAATGTTGTTATTGTAAGATCTGTCTCTTTTTCTACCCGTACTGAACAAGAGCAACAAGATTCAAATGATGGTATGTTATGCCACGAACTCTACTATTACAGTTTCATTGTCCTGCTTTGTTCTGTTTTTCAATTCTTAAGCTTGAAGATATCTAATCATTTTCCGAAGGTTGAAATTTATTATAATCCCACCTAGTGTGTTATTTCCCCACATGATGATGTTCATTTGTTTGATGGAATAGTTTAAAAGTCTCTTAAGTGGATTCTTAATGTTAAGGTTTGAGTTAATTGACTTTTACCATAAACAAATAATTCAAGTTAAGGGTTTGACACCTTATGTAGAAATGCGGAAATATTTCTGTTATTTTCTGAACCATGAAAGTGTAATTAACACTGGAATTACTTTACATGTTTTCTAGCATATATTACATTTGAAACTTATATGGGAACTCTTTATACCTGGCCAATCAGATCAAATAACTCCGGTGCCAGTAGAAGTTACTGCCGATGAAGAAATTCCTGAAGAGGAAGCAGTGTGCAGGATATGTTTTGATGTGTGTGATGAAAGGAATACCTTTAAAATGGAATGCAGTTGCAAAGGTGACCTGAGATTGGTGCATGAAGAATGTTTAATTAAATGGTTTAGCAACAAAAGCGACAAGAAATGTGATGTATGTAGGCAAGAGGTTCAGAATTTACCTGTAACTTTGCTTCGTGTGACAAGCTCTGTTCAACGACAAAACAGACAGATGCAAGGCCAGCAGAGTCTGCATCCAGAGTCAATAAGGTGATTTGAAAACCACTGTCTTCAAGCAAATCCATTATTTTCTATTCTTTTCCATACACTTTATTTTTGGGTAACCATGTCATTCCTTTTCGGCTAAAATTCTTAAACTTATTTGCAGTGCATGGCAAGACTTTGTGGTGCTTGTCCTGATCAGCACAATATGCTACTTTTTCTTCCTTGAACAGCTACTGGTATGCCTATTTCCTTTGACAAATGACTTCTAACATCCATCATTGAAGAACACAACAAGTTTCTAGTATATATTTCACTAAAGACTGTTGGTGGAACAGAAAAATGAACAGTAGCTACTCATGCATAATTACCATTGTATTAGTATAAAAATGTTTATAGTTCGGTTGTGTTTCTAATTTTTCTTTCTTTTTCTGACATTTCGGTGTTCAAGAATAATTGGTTTACATTTTTCTTTCTCTATGTTGTAGCTTCCTGAATTGAAGACTCAAGCTATAATTATTGCAGCACCATTTGCCTTTACCTTGGGCCTCCTAGCTTCTATTTTTGCAGTCATCCTGGGTAACCTTTCTTTTTGGTTTTTTCGTGACGAAATGATATATTGTTCGAATTTTAATTTCATATATGTATTTGTGTTGTGTGCAGCAATTAAGGAGTACATATGGACATATGCTGCTCTCGAGTTTGCCCTTGTGGCTTTAACTGTGCATCTGTTTTATACAATGGTGAGTACGAATGTAGAAATTTCTTTCTTCTTGCATCGACAAATTAAAAAGAAGTTACAGTGATGATTCCTTGTAATTGAAAAAACTTTACATACCATATCCTTAGTTGATTACTTTGATATGCTAAAGCATTTTGACTCTGTTGCAGCTGCATTTGATGGCCATATATGCCATACTTCTTTCATCAGTTTTGGGTTTTGGAATTGCTATGGCCATCAACTACGCATATATCCAGTTTGTCACTTGGAGGCTTCAAGTCTCTCATGATGATAACCCAGTATGAATCTCATCACGACAGAAACACCTTCATGGATTTTTTTTTTCTCTGTATTTACTGACCAGATTGTCTGTCACAATGTTTATTATGAACCTTTTGTTTGTCAATCAATACCACGACCATGTAGTATATTTTTTTCCAAATAAATATCATGAAAATGTATAATCCAGAGAAACATAATCTTTTACAAGTTTTTATGAAGTTATAAATTTATTTCACCGAATACTTTTTTTGTAACAAAGTTAAGAAGCAACAAAAAGTTTTCCATGCAGGAAGCTTTCTGTTTATTTAAAGAACTAATAACAAACATCTTGCCTGGCTACATTTTTCATCCGTTTATAACTTTTCTTCTCATTTCTATTTAAAAAATTTAAATTAGTAAAAAAAAAAAAAAGAAAGTGACACTATTATAGCAAGAGATGTGTAAGACGAAACAAAAATCACAGCAGATGTTATTTATATCTGTATTACAAGTACTAAGGAGTGTAATTTGGTTCAAGAAACTGTGTGAATCACAGTAAACGTTTTTCTATATGTATTAAATTATTTTTTAATAAAAATGTTGTATTAAAAGAATATTTTTGGAAATGTCGTAATAAACCTCTTACAAAGCAAGAGTGAAAAGAGAAAAAAAAAATAAAACGTTGTCAAGGTTTTTTGTATGGTTAGCACATAAATAGACATTTCCGCATGAACTCGTAAAGTTAGTAAAAGTACAATGGTGAAAGCCGCAAGGCATCAATTTACATATGAGAGCAAAGAATAAATGCTTGTAGATCGTATTGATCTACTTTTTTTCATGATAGAAAAACTATAGCAATGCATCTCGATAAATATACTCGTCAAAAATGGCAAAAACCAAATTTACAAATATATATATATATATATATATATATATATATATATATATATAAATTGGAATCCAAGTCTCCTCCATCGGCAAGAAAATGCTTATCGTACATTTAAAGAAAAGATCATATTTGGCTAAAACACAAGAATAGTTACTTCCAAATAGTTTTGGATACTTAGGAAAATAGTATGCATTTTATTTGGACGACCTGTGTATTTTCACTTTAACCATTACATTATAATATACGTGCTTTATCACTCTTACAGAGCTTACTTGCAATGTACATAATTTATTGTTATACTGATACAATATTGAAGGAGACATAGAGAGTTTTGAAGTTGGCATTGACATGGATGAGATTGATGTTGAAAGTTTGTTTAACTATGCCATGAAGGGGCAATGGAGGGAAACTTTAGAGGCCTACAACAAAAACCCTGGTGCATTGGAGGCTAAGATCACAAAAGCAGAAGACACAGTGTTGCATCTTGCAGTGTATTTAGGCCAAACAAAATTTGTGAGGAAGGTGTTGGATGGCATCAATGAAGAGGTGTGTCTCAACGTATTGCACATGCAAAACTCGAAGGGAAACACCACTTTGCACCTGGCAGCAGAGGTTGGGAACGTGGACATGTGCCATAACATGGCTAAGAGAGATTCAAAACTCATTTCTGCTCGTAACAACGAAGGTGAAACTCCTCTCTTCTTGGCTGCTGTTCATGGCGAAAGAGAGGCCTTCTTTTGTCTGCATCACCTAAAAGAAAACCATGATGATGATGAGGAGGAGGATGACTCCTTGGTTAGGAAAAACAATGGCAACACCATTCTTCATTGTACCATCTCCAGTGAACACTTTGGTTAGTTTGTCTCAATTTTTAGTTTGATTCTTTGAGTTTACAAGTTTCATTCATACACGCACTTTTATCAGTTTCTTTTGGATTATTAACTTTATTTGCTTCGATTGTTTGAGTTCAACAGTTTCATTTTAATGCAAGCTTTACATCAAATATGTATTTTTACCATTGCAATTAACTGAACTAATTTTGGTTGATCTGACAAACATCAAACTCTTATACAATGTATCATCATCTCAAGAGTAGAAAAGACTAAACTGATACAAAACATATATGATGAAGCATAAAAAAATGGTACCTTAATTGAAAATTTGATAGTGTTAATAGGTAAAGCTCATTCTGATGTAAATATCTTACTCCAGTTAAATTTTTTCTATAAAAAAATGAATTTGATAGGTTTGGCGCTTCAAATAATTAAGTTGTATCCAAAGCTTGTGAATTCTGTAAACCGGGACGGGTTATCACCTCTGCAGGTTCTGGCTGGGAAGCCTAATTGTTTCAAAAGTAGCACGCGGATGGAGTTACTTCAGAGTATAATTTACAATTGTAAGAATATAATATAACTTTCTTACAACAAATGTTTTGAACTTTTCTACATTTATATAATCAAATAGTCTAAAATTTTCACATTAACTAAAGTGTTGTCTGTCACTACTGATAGTGGGTGATTTCTTTTGGTCAGGTTCGATTGTTGATGAGATTGAGGAAACAGATTATGTACGTTACAATGGAGAACATAAAACTCACCACTACCCAATGAACTATGAAACATGTGCCACCTTCTTTTCGTTGTTGAAGAGTACTGGTGCGTCCTTATCATAGACTCTATGAACACCCTTTTTTTAACTCTTATTATATCATATTACTTATTATATCTTTTACACTGTTACAGCAATAGGAAAAGATGACCAAGCTGCAAGCAATGACGAACAGAGTAATGTCCCGCAAAAATCTGGTTATTTCCCCTGTTGTGTGTAAATACCAAGTCATTTACCATGATTTGAGTAAGAAAACAGAAAGAAAAAAGAATAACAATAGATGTTCATTTGGTTGAAAGAAAATTTATCTTTCAAGCGATAAAAATTCTACACTTTCTCTTTTTCTTCAATTTAAATTTCAAATCTTCTTCTGTTCTTAATTTATTCTGTCTCGATTGATCCATGCAAACATGTTTTGTAGCATGCATGTTATATAAACACTAGGTGCTGTTGAAAGTACTAATGTCTACAATATTTTCTGACGCAGAGGAAGAGCAAGAAAAGAAATCAGAAAAGAAACGTTACGCGTTCCCTCCCAATTGGGCAGCAGTGATCCGATTCCTAACTCATATGATGAAGTTCTTGCTAATCATTTTCGGTGTCGGTAAATCTCTTTCTCTACCCATAGTTAGTCAAAATAAAATTGCATCACTTTCTTAAAATGAAGAGATTTTTTGCATACAACAAATCGTTGTTAGATGTAAAATTACTTGAAATAAAGAAGCACTCGACAGATTGAAGTACAGAAAGGTGAATGCATTTTCACATTTTCTTTGCACAACATGACTTTGATAACGCGTGCAGGATCAAATTGGATTGGTAAAATCCAACGAAAGAAGGTGAAACACATTCAGGCAATGCAAGTGATGAATGAACTAATCGAGCGTGCTTCTTCTTCTTTGTACAAGCATGATTATACAAGTATGAGTGTTCATGGGAGTGTGAAAAGTAGAAGAATGGCGGCACCTATTCTAATTGCAGCAAAGATGGGAGTGAGGGAAATGGTTGAAAAGATCCTTGACACAGAACCAGTGGCTATCCATGAGGTGGATTCTGAGAACAAGAATGTTGTTCTTTTGGCCATAGAGAACAGGCGACCTCATGTGTACAGCCTGTTGAATAAGAGAAGTTTGATTAGGGAAACTGCATTTCGTCAAGTAGACAAGTATGGTAACAGTGCATTGCATCTTGCTGCCACCTATAGGAGTCATAGGCCTTGGCGTGTCCCTGGTGCTGCAATGCAGATGCAGTGGGAATACAAGTGGTACAAGGTTAATATTCTTCCTATCTACTTGTTTTAAAATGGTGATTTTAGTTCCTATCTTTCTTTTCTTTTGGCATCGATCACAATGATTGTGGTGGTTTTCAGCTTGTTAAGGACTCCATGCCACCAAATTTCTTTGAACGTTACAATGAGAATGGAGAAACGGCAAAGCAACTTTTCATTAAAACACACGAAGGACTTGCGAAAGAAGGTGGGAAATGGCTGACCAAAACCTCAGAGTCATACACACTGGTAGCAGCACTGGTTGCAACAGTTGCATTCGCAACCTCGACAGCTATACCAGGTGGTCCTGATCAACGCACTGGTTATCCATTATTTGAAGGAAGACCTGCTTTCAACATCTTCGCTATGACATCACTAGTTGCACTATGTTCCTCTGTCACAGCCCTTGTTTTATTTCTTTCGATACTCACGTCTCGGTTCCAAGAAAAGGATTTTGCTTTGGACTTACCTAGAAAGCTTCTTCTGGGATTGACCACACTCTTCACATCTATAGCATCTGTCTTGGTCTCATTCTGTGCAGGGCATTTCTTTATAGTTGAGAATGAGCTGAAATTTGCAGTTTATCCCATATATGCTGCTACGTGTTTACCTGTGTCATTTTTTGCACTTGTGCAACTCCCTCTTTACCTTGATTTGTCCTTGGCTATGATAAGGAAGGTCCCCCAACGCAGCTATAAAGTGCACTCGCACGGAATGCATCATCATTATTAGCCCAAGTTACTTACTACAATTTCATGTGCAACATTGTTGTCTGTTAAACTACCACTTTTGGACACTCATTCATTTCCTTGTTCGAAGAATCTTTCTTTTAATTGGTTGTTTGTAGGCAATTATCACAAGCACTTTTGTTGTGAAGTGTTTACTTTGAAAAAATCATTTCACACTAATTAGTCCATTTACTATTTATACATATCTATTAACTTTTACGTGACTTGTCAAACTCTTTAAAGGAAGTCTTTTTTTTTTGGTACAGCAATCTCATGCTTGGTGTAATGGTTATGGTACAACTGCTGTGGGCTTCAGTTGTTAGTGAATGGAGTGCGTTGTTTTTATTATTTCCCCATCATTGGGTTATATATTATTTATAATCTTTTTTACAACACATTTTTATATTTTTCAATCAAATACTATTTCATCACATTTCTATCCCGTTTGTAGCACACTACCGTGCAAGCATGAGAACACGACGGCAGATGAAGTACATGAGATACCGCCAGAGCAACATACTACGTTAGTTTATCTCACAGACACTAGCACTAAGATTTACAACCTCGATCTGCATCACTCAATTGTCCCAAAAGGAATGGTCAACTAAAACGACGAGAAAAATACCTTTCTTAGATTTCTACACAATAAATATATTAAACGGGGAGGGGGTAGGACATGTGTTGGAAAATATCTACATATGACCTAAACTACAAATTATTTAAGAGGAAAAATAGAAGTGGAACCACTCTAATCACATTTAGTCACAGGTGTAAATGTTCTGTTGTCTCTTTTCAACCATACGGTGGAACGAGTTTTCTTCACATTGTCTGCAAAAAGTCGATGCCTGCAACCAAAATGTGCACATCAGGACTCAACTACCATAGATACTGGCACACAAAATCACGAACCCATCATTGAGAAGATGCAATTTTGTAGGCATTAAATTAGATATCAAAAAATTGGGAGCAGAAAATTCTGCTAAGAAATTGGCTAGCATGATAATGGCAAACCCGCCAACCCCACTACCTGAGGGAACAACATATGTATCTAATGAAAGTTTTCTTCCCAAAAGAGATTCAATTCCTTATTAAAAGAGAAAAAAGAAAGTTTATAATAAGGAGAAAACAGGCCGTAACACAAGTTGTGTCAAAGTCTGGACAGCAGACTTACATAAGGAAATAAACTCGACTTTATCGATTCAAATTCATTGGTAACACGAGCAAAAGAACAAAAAATCTGACCTTTGATACTCTAGCTTCTGTGTAACTATACCATTCAGCAACAGTTCTGAACTGTACACCATTGCCCCTGCAGGTGAAAAACATGGAATTCTAAATTTTCAATGTGGAGAAAGTTTCCAAAGCCAAATGAAACAGTTTCTAACCCTTCTCAAGAAAAGGCACCGAAAAGGCATAATCTTCTTCACAGGATAAGATCAGTAAATCATCTGGAACTGTGTGGCCCTTCAAAACCGACTTTCCTACTTTCTCCACAACCTTGGAAAATCGTTACAAGCAAAAATAATAACTGAGATAGATCAAGTGTAATGTCAAAAGCTTGAGCCAAAAGAAAGATTTGTTCTATGTTTACACAGGTGTCTGTTTTCTGAGAAAAGGAGGAGAACAATTACTTCGATTATACAGATAATAATATAGAACAATTATTAACTTTGATTATTATTCTATGATTTGTTCACAAAAAATCATGGAAAGAAGGAACTATCCCAATTTTAAAGATATAATTTTCTTCAACCATACATGAGTGCAAGTAATGAATATACATGAAGAAAGATGTATACCTGTCCTTGAACTGCTCTTGCTAAATTTGAGATAATCTCTTTACTAGGTTTAGTATTTGGGGTGATCAATACTCTTCGACCCTACAGAAAATTATGATCACTTTACCAAGAGTAACATGAGGATAATGCATGTTTGCATACAAAAGAGGTTTAATTAAACTTTTATACCTCCTAAAAGTTAAAATCTGGTTCACTTAGTTTTGGTGTAGGATTTTATCCCCGTAAGCCATGTTTTGCTGATGTGGTTTCATAATGAGCCAACTAAGTTATAGCACTGAATTTTATGACATGAACTAAGTTGAAAACTAACATAAACTAAAGGGGACTTAATAGCACCAAGTTGAAAATTATAGGAACAACAGTTACAATTAAAATCAGGGGAGGCACGATAAAAGTGGTAGATAAGAGGATTATAAATCCAAGACTGGTTTATAAACAACAATGGCAAGTGAGCCTTATCTCACTGGGTAGGCTATCCATACACACAAATACATTATCACATAATAAACTAAAACAATTTATAAGTGAGACCAAGAGATGTGTTCAATAATCCAGTGAATCTTTGAATAGATGGTCAGAATTAGAAAATGCTAAAAATTTGCATGATCTCTTCTAAATCCATAATCCAAGAATTAAAAAATACTCCAAACTCATTTCATCATGCATGTCATATATTACCCTTAAAAGAGGATGCTGAACTGCTCGTGCTAGTGAAACTGGCAAGCTGAAACCTAACTCCTTTTCCTTTTTCGCATCCCTCAGTATGTGATTTCTCTCATCAATAAAACAGTTAGCTTGTCCGCAGCTCTCGATCCACAAGTGTGTTACCACCAGTTTACCAAAAGCAATAGCTTCCAACATGTTTCTAGTTCGCACAAATTCATCAGCTATGAAGTGGGTAGCATCTGCAATGGAGGATACTACAGAAACTCCAAGCCGTGCTAAAATCTGCAATGAGCACCAGAATATGTCTGAAAACCGCACATTTGCACTTACTAATAGAAGTTCAAAAAAAAAAAATCAAATGATACCTTCTTCTGATGCTTAATAATATCTTCGTCCAAGTGGCGGCTGTAAAGAACTCGAACATCAGTCATGTCCCTCCTCTTCCTTGAATCTTTAGACGGAGTAAGTAATTCAGGTCTGATGGCACTCAAGCTCTGAAGTTCCCTGATAAGACTTTTATTGCATGATTGTTTGTAATATTCGTCACCCATACAAACAGGCGATGCACCATTCACAGGCCTCTTATACTTTGACGGAGTTGAAAATGCCAAGTCAGATAACTTGCTCCTATCTCTTGGCGATTCATCTGAACTGGTGGCTTCAGAATTACTAACATTATCCCTTGGGTCTGTTTTATCTAAATTTAGCTCTGATATTTTCCCTTGTTTTCGATCAACAGAAGATATTACTGAACCATCATTCGAAGATGACTGGTCCTTGCTATTTACATGTGATTTGACATCAGAATCTGTTCTCATTTTTCTCTTACCAGAAGTAGATTTCCCAGTATCTATAGGTTTTGCAGATGGTTTGGAAGAACAATCTAATATCTCGGATCCTTTATCATGCATAGACAACTTCCTAATTCTGAGTGATCTCCTTCTTTTAGGACAATCTACAATATCTAATTCAACACCATCACTGACACTAACAACACTTACCTTCAGAGCTGAATTCCCAAATTGACTCAATTTGGAATTATCACCTACTTCAAAGTGACCAGAAGATCCTGTAATAGATTTAGAATCCAATGCTTTGGATGCCGGTAGGCCAATTCCACTACTTTTCTCATGGGAATCAATACCTATATTCCCATCTCTCAAACTCTTGGGTGATATATCAAGGTTTATTGATACATTTACTGATAACCGTCGTCTAGTTCTGTAGGCAATTGGTGAAATATGCCACACACCATCCTGCAATTGCCTTTTAATGACAGAACTCCCTTTACTTTCTTCATTATTGCCATCAGGATTATTCAACTCATCAAGTTGGCCTCTTTTCAAAGATCGAGCTGACTTTCTTCGTACATTTTTCGGAGACAAGGATACTCTACCATTTTCATTACCACTGGAGGTTTGGTTGCCTTGTGCATTTAACTTACTCCTCTTTGATCTAGTCATCACACTGTCCTCTGTGTGTTGCCTGACTTCTTTAGTGTTTCTCTTTGATATACCTGAAGCTTGCAACATTGATTTAACACCAACTTTCCTTTTCCTGTCATATTCTCCCAAATGTTCCTTTGACGAAACCAGCCCCACTTTTCCGATAGAAGAGTTATTGAGTTTACAAGTTAAACCACTACTAGTAACATGAGCAGTATCATTATCAACAATATCCTTTGCATTGCACAATGTTTCCATAACCTCAGCAGCCATTTGAGTATCTGGTCCTACATCCAACATCTCTTGTTCTCCTGCATTTGCATCAGGCTCCATATCTCCTCTAGAGCAATCAGTGTTAAATTGTTTATCCAATTCTTTAGCCAGATTCCGGTTTAACTTTTTTGTTGCTTCTGGTATAACATTGTCCCTTGCTTTCAGAATATTCATCCCAAGTTTTGAATCAGAATGAACTGCAGTCTTTCTTTTATTAGGAATACTCTCGTCTTTCTTATCATCATTTATATTTAGTCTGCATACTCTCTTCTTCTGGAATCCTGGCAACGACCTTGGCCTATGTGTTTCGCCCTTAAAAAAATCGTTCTTTCTCCTTAGATATATATCTCCCCCACCCTCATCCTCACGGCTATCATCCCATTCATAAATCCCAGTTCTTCCAGCTTTGCCTCTATCATTTACAGTCCTGGCCAAACTATGTTGCCTTTTTGTACTGGGAACGGATTTTGATTTTTGCTCCATACTCTTAAAACAGTTAGTTTCTTGATCAAACTCTGTGATATTATCTTTGAGAAACCTATCTACAAAGTCAAGAGCATTGACCTGTGACAATACTCCAGGTTCTTGAGAGTTAACGTAGCTTAACCCTTCCAAATCACCATGGTAAATAGGCAGCTTGTCTAAGTCGTTTCCTTCATTAAGAGAAGTTCCATTTGCTTCAATAGGTACATCATCATTGAAAAGTTTTCTCACTGTCGACTTAGCAGCCTGACTCTTAAATCCCCCAACTTCCACACTATATTTCCCACTATCATTTTCCTGATCAACTCCCCCAACTTTCTTTGAACAACTAAGAAAGGAGTCCCCTTTATCCTTTACAACCAGTGATTCCTGATATTTCTGACTAGCCTTGACAGAATTGGTCACATCCTGATTTTCTTTCGAATCTACCTTGTGAATGGCAAGAGCAGCTTGCCGCAAAGATTCTGCACGAAGAAAAGTAAACCGAGGTGGCATTGAACCTGAGAAAAATATAAACTTTATTAGGAGAACTAAATGAAACGAAACCAATCACATGTTACATTTAAGAAAAAAAAATTTACAAAATAATCAACCTGCCAATGTATTTAGTCCTACACATAAAGCTAAGAAGTCAAGTCAGATACAAAATACGTAGAAAAACAAAGAAGCCGGGATACCACTTCTCGAAAAAATAAATGAAAAAGATAAAAAAATGGAAAACTCGTCACCACACTCAAGCAAATTAGTACGCATTTCACCCCAAAGGTGACCTAATCAAAACATAATATTGGGATGAAAGTCATAGATAATGCAAAGCCATGATGTGTAAGCCAATTTCTCTCTTCTTCAGTATGCATGCCTACTAGTGCAAGAAATGGGTACAGACAAATAAAGTTTCCACAAAATTATTTTAATTTTAAATACCACTAAAATTGCTAAGATACGTTATTAAACACCTAAGAATGAATAAGCCACTAACAAGATCGACATTATCAAAAATCACCACTTCAAAATCGCCACTTTTTAGATCGCTTCATCAATCCACTGATCAAGTCTCTAAATTCACAGACACGAAACAAAGCCATGACAGCTGAAACAGTGTCAGGTACCAACCAAATTACCAGCAGTTCCCACCCAACGCACCCAAGGAAAAAAAATGAGAAGGAAAATCCGAATTGACTCACTCACCAGAACTGTTTCGCTGCCACGATTTACCCTTTCTGCTATCCACTTCACCATTGTCACTGTCAACAGAATGCTCATCATCATCCACATTCTCCAAAACTTGCGTTTTATCCGATTCACACTCTTCCTCCAGCAATTGCGTCTCACCATCACCCAACGCCTGAGTTTCAGTGGCAAGGTTCATCGCTTCGTTTACCAAAATGTCGTCATCGTCCTCAAATACCTGAGTTTCCCCGGCAAGTACCACCGCCTCGGTATCCAAAACGCCGTCGTCGTCGAAAGGCACAGTATCTTCGAAGTACTGCCACTCGTTGTCACCGCAATCATCGTCCTCCACGCCTGAGATTTCATCAAAACAAACAAAAATGTTATATTTGATGCAAAATTAGGGGTTTCAGTCACATGATAGATATAAAAGAAATTGAATTGAATAAAAGAGGTACTGACCATCAGCATCGAATGGTTGAGTGTCGACGTAATCAAAATCTGCGTGGATTCCGTGATCATCCTTGCCGGTAGAATGGTTTGGACTCATCCTGAAAACGCCTACTCCAGATTAGGACACCGACAGAGAATAGAAAAGATTAAAGAGTCAGAAACTTTTTGGAGGGAAAATGTCGCGGGTTTTTGGGTTACTCG
>Ga0214542_1002970_pt1:27500-34958 | contig 34958 bp, 14 predicted proteins | sample CNSS1metaG_FD_160096 | JGI IMG/M metagenome (GOLD analysis project Ga0214542, IMG submission 160096) | Root nodule microbial communities from cowpea collected in UCLA plant growth center, Los Angeles, California, USA - CNSS1 | ecosystem: Host-associated > Plants > Roots > Nodule...
AACTTCCACTATGTCATACTTCAAATTTTCCAGATCAGAACGTTTTATTTTAGTCGTCCAATTCTTGTACAGTGCCCAAATTTCGCCTTTCCTTGGAAAAATTTCATATTCCTTCTTACTGTCAGCAATAGTCTGCACCTGATGTGAAATAGAACGGGTGTTAGTATAAGTGTAGGGACCGGCGCCTTTGATTTTAAATCTGCCAATGGAAATAAGCATGTCTTTATCTTCCCATCTGACACAGTTCTCTGGTATCCAGCAGTTAGTAAGATAAGTAACTTGCAACTCAAATTCTGGTCTGATCCTAATCTTCTTAATCTGACCATAGTATTTTGGTAGTCCATCCTCATCCCCATAAAATGCCCAAATCTGACCAACCTGAAACTTTTCTATGGACCTCCCAGCATCAAAATTATAGAACTCAGGATCTGGAATTTCAAAAGCATCTGTGGCTGAGAATGAAGAATCACTACCAGTATGTTCAATGGGATCCTTGCTTTCCTTTGAAGATTTGTTTCTTTCCAAATTAAGCTTTGTAGTAGATGCATCTACCTCCCTGGAAAATTTCGACATATCCGAAGACCTTGTGCCATTCCCACTAGATGGCCAATGCCCGATATTTACATCCAAATTTCCAGAAACATCAATTTCCTCAATATTCCTTGGCAGGGATACAGGATCAAGTTCCCAAGACCCTACAGGAACACCAACTCTTTCCTGACCAGTCATTTTAAAAGATGGAATCCTGTGAGAGAATCTGAATAACTCGGTTGATGGAATTTGAATGGTACGCTTGCCTCCATCCAGTTGAGAGAATAGAGATGTAAAACCTTTCAATTTACCCAAGTACGCAACAACTACTCCCACACCTTCAATGTAATCTGATAAGATTTCGACAAATTCAAAATCATACTGCTTATGAGACTCTGCATCCATATGCCATTTGATATCCCAATTTTTGAAAAGAGCCCACGTTTCTCCCTTTCTAGGATATACGTTATACCTACTGCGGCCAATCTTTTCACAAACAATAAGATGAGAGAACATCAATGGATCTTCGGTACTTTCTGTATTACCAAGTCTATGTTTCCCACAAGCAACTGGCAATTGCTCATTTATCCAGTGGATTTCATCTTTCTCTTCCGCATCTGGTTCAAACCATGTTATTCGCAACTTGAATCCAGGAGAGAGAACTTTTCTGATTAAAGCATAGAATCGAGGCATACCATCTACAGTATCGTAAATAGCCCAAATCTGCCCAGCAGCAAAAGACCCCTCTTTCTTGTCTTTGTCAAAGTCACTGAATTCTGCATCTGGATAAATAAACTCAACTGGTTGATCTGCTGATTTCAAGGGTGAATGCTCTGAAGTTTTGTCTGTGTTCGAGCTACCCACTGCCTCTTTTTCCCTCACCTCCTTAAGCTCCTCTTTTATATTTTGAACGCCCTCTTCAGAATAAAAGTTCTGCTTCCCCTTAACCTGTTGCTGATCTTTCTTATCAGCAGCCAAACCATTTTGTTCATTAATTATAGCTGCCTCTTCATGCTCCTCTTCATCAGCAACAGATGGAGATCCACTCCCTTCATCATCACTCACATTTTCCTTGTAGGAAACCTGATGCTTTTGCCGCGTAGATCTACGTGGATTCTCTTCTCTGTGGGTAGAAAAACCAGGAACAGCATCATTGTCAAAGCGAACCTCTTCTTCAGATTCAGAATCAGTACTGCCCACAGATTCAGAACTTTCACTGGATTCAGCTGCCCGCTTTCTCCTTCTCTTTCCATTTGGCTTTATAGGGTCATCCACAGTATGGCGTTTTTTTTTGTGTGATTCAGTATTTGATCTGTGAGTATGCACATTACCTCGAGATCCAACACCAACATTGAAAGCACCATGATTCTGACTATGGTTCTGCACACCAAAAGCTTGCTGAGTTGAATTAGTTGCTGGTACTGTATTTTGCATACGAACATCATTTGCAATGAAGGGCCTATTGCAATGTTGACAGCGAAGAGATCTGTTTAAAACTTCCAGAAAATACTCATATCTAACAAAACAAAATGAGCACATGGTCCAAAAAGTACGGCGGCCACCATTGGGCCCCTGATGAGATGTCTGCCTAGACTGTTGTTGCTGATGAGGATTTAAGTTTGTAAAAATGGGTCTAACAGTGGTTTGCATCACAGGATTAAAATTCATCTGAACATTCTGCTGATGATGAGATGGCATGGTAGCTCTGTTCATTGGAGCCCTGTGCAGATTCATGTCAAGCCTAGATCGTTTTTCTCTATCTAAAAGAACTCTTTGAGCTTCCCCAATGAGCTTAAAAGCAGCTTCTGCACCAGAAAACTTGTTTTTGTCAGGATGAAGTTGGAGGGCAAACTTTCTGTATTGCTTCTTAATTGTTGTATCATTAGCCGTCAGATCAATTTGAAGAATTTTATACCAGTCCATCTCATTGCCTAACAATTTCTGCTCAGCAAAGCAATGCACATCACAGACAATAAGCATTTGATTAATATTCTCCAAATCAGGATATAGCTGCTGTGCCTTAAGAACAAATTTTCGAGCCCCATTGAAATCTTTGTTTTGCATTCTCTCTTCAGCAATTTCCTTGGCCCTTACGGCCTCTTCTTTATTGCACTCCATCAAAAATTCAGATTTCACAACCTGAAAGTGAGTGCTATGACCAAGCACACTGATACCAAGCTACATTTAATTTGTAGCTCTTAGGAGAACAGGCTAGCAAAATGCAAGTGCAAATTGTGAACAAACCTCCAAGACCCCACCAGTCCCCGAAGAGATTACAGTCTACACATTCAGATTGACCCTGCAAATATTGTATAACATGCAATTATAAGATCCCATGTAAAAAATCTTAAAAATGGAGTTGTTGATATCACAAACTAATTTCTAAACATAAAATTATTGCATCAGTAGATGGACCACCAGATCTTTCAATTTACTAGGAAAACAGTAGCGGAAATACTATAGGTAAGGTATCCAAGACACCGTTTTCAGATGACCATAGTTTTATTTGTGTGAACTTGTCACACAAAACAAACAGAAGATAAGGTGCTTTCTTCAAATTCTCCTCCCCCTAGTTCCGTGTAGCTTTCTTTTTCATTATTTTTGGAGAAGTTAGCATAGGCATAAATAACATACAACCAAATGAAATGTAAAGACAGCTGTAGAAATACTTCCATGAACCCAGGGTAGGTTCTTCTAATCATAATACTTAGCTTGAAGTCTGATTCTCAATTTCTCACAGCCAACAGAGATGGTTTTCTAAAACAATTCACACTAATCAACACTAGTCTGAAAATTCCCACTAATCAACAATCAAATTATCATCTAAAATCTACTTTTGAAAATTCTTTCCAATATGAGTGTTTTAGAAACCATACAACAGAAACAACTCTTAATTCCAGTACTCTACTCAAGGGAAAAATTTTTGGAAAATAGAAATGCGTTCAAGGATCAAATAAATTTAAGAAAGCAGTAAGTAAACAAGGTCCAAGCTTCACTAAGGCTCTAGAAAACACAAAATCGGAATAGGAACTAAGACTCTAGAAAACACAAAATCCGAATAGGAACGGATATGGCAGATACAGGAAGATACAACAAATTTACGAAGAGTCTACAAATGTACCATGATATGAAAATTTTTCGAAGAAATAACAAATTATAATAAGTAAGGAATATAACAGAACTAAAAACAATAAAATTAGCATGCACTATAAAATTAACTTTAAAACAATATAAATCTAAAGAGAGAATCAATATTTTAAAAGTCATCATACATTATACACAAAAAATCATTCTAACATATTATATAAATGTTCTCATTTTGTAAATTATCATGATATTTGCATTTACGTTGGCCAGAGATTTTTTGAAATATGTAAAATGCGATTAGGAGTATTTGAAGTACCAAGCAACAAATATGCATTCCACCACAAGCTTGAAATAACTGCACTTTGTTGCGTATGGTTGAAGCATACCTGCTCCGAATAGCACTCTCCCTCGCTAAACTTCCACTAATGAACAAAATTCTTCTTGTTCAAATACAACATACAAAATTAGCCCTATAAATGCTGATAATTTGTGAACCTGCACCATAAAAATCAGAAAATAAATAAAACCCGGATATTAGAAAAAGATTACTGTGCCATAGCCCCTTCTTTATTTGAAAAATCCCTCACAGCAACAAACAGAAGCAGCATTCAAACACAAAAGGAGAATAACAGCAAAAAACCCTAATTTATTCCAAAGTTAACGAAGTACACAGAATTAAGGAATCATTTATTTCAAAACAAAACACAGAAGCTTGAACAAACCCTTTTCCAGACTAAATAAATAAATAAATAAATAAATAAACAAACTTTACAGTAAGGCACTCATTGCTTTTTAATGCACTCAACAATTTTGAATATGCATATGGAGAAAAAATGATTAAAACCCTATATTTGAAAAACCATGAAATTCAAAGTAAAAAAAAAAAAAAAAAAAAAAAAACAAAAAAAAAAAAACGACAACACAAGGTTTTAGAGATGAAGCGGTGCACAGACCTGGTAGTGTAATTGAGAGTTGAGAGAAGAGAGCAAGGATGGCGCACCAAAATAAAGGAACAAACTTCAAACCTGCTCTTAGTGGAACCCCAAACTAATAGTATGATTGTTTATTGTTAGAATTGCATTCTTCTCCAACTGCCCCTTCAATTTTTAGTTTCCAGTGTTGTTTCCTCTGTAATTTACTTAATTTGCAGGGGTTCTCTCCCTTTGACCCTGAATATTGTTGATCTAACGGATCACATCTTTTTTCTCAGGGACACTTTGGTACATTCACAATAATAGATTTTTTTCACCTCACAAAATTTGTATGAATTACCATGGTTCAAAATTGGTATAGAAAACAGTTGCAGTTATTTAAATAGTATAATTTTAAAAATTAAAAATATATAATTTTATTATCTATACTTACTATTATTTAAAAGGAAATTCTATTTTTATTGTATGCATATCTTTTTTACTTTTATTTTTTAAATTAATTTTTTAAATTAAAAAATAATTTTGTTAAATTTATCTTGATAACGGTTTTTAAATTTTAATTAATTTATTATTTGATTGATTTTAAATTTAGTTATTTTAATTATATTATCTTTTTGTTGAATATATTTTTTGTCCTTTTAATTTTCAGTAAAATTTGTATTAGTCATTAAAAATTTAAACCACTTTAATTTTCATTGACATAAACACAGACGTTATCGCAACTTTGTATGTACTTTTTATATATGTGTGATATTATATTAGTATGTGATGATATTATAATGTTATTAAGTTAATATATAAAATAAAATTATATTTATTAAAAATAAAGTGAAATATATAAAAAAATATGAGAGAATAACTGTTGATAAATGAAAAGAAACAAAAATAAACGATTTTATAAAAGTTTGTAAAAATAACGGTCAATTTTTAAAAATTTAATACATAATTATATTTTAAAAGGTAAAATTTGTATTTTGAAATGTGGATATAAAAGAATGAATATTCTTTATATATTGTTATATATGGTTATAAATGCATATAAATGCGTGAAATCAATCATTTAAATTAAATTAATTATAAATTTCTCTCAAAAAGGTGAGGAACAAAAATATATTTAATAAAAAATTATAAAATTTTGTTTTATATAATTTTTATTTAGTTTGTAAATACTTTTTTATTATTGGTAATTATTTTAATTAAAAAAACAATACAATTTTTAAATAAATGTTGAATTTTAAAAATATCACTTAATTTGTGTATCAAGTTACTTTGGCTGAACTGTATTAGATTACCTTAGCTAAGATGTATCATATTTTATATCTAAAGCTCACCAAGTTATTAGACGGGATGTATCAGACCCACCTTTATTGAGAGGTATGAGATATTCAATGAAAAATGGAAGGAGTTTGGAAAACAATCATATATTTGGTCAATATATGTTGGGATCGTCTTCGCCGATAACTCAAGTTCAACACAAACTGAGATGTGCAAAACTTCCACAATACATTAGTCCTCCATTCTCATAGTAAACACAATGTAACAAGAGTCCTTACATTGAACTTAGGTGAGGACGACATGTATTGGAAAGTTGCACTCCTTATTATATTGTTATCCTATTGTGTCGAGATATATTGGTGGAGATTTTCACGAGTTGAGTGTATTAGGAAGTAACGTGTTTGATTGTGCTAAAATGCATCGAGACAAGATATATTGGGAAACAACTTTTTGATTAGGCTTAAATGCACCAAGAATAAGATATATTGGGAAGCGACTTGCTTGTTTAAGTTGAAATGCACAAAGGTTGAAAGTATGTGCTCCCAATATAGTTCCTTCCATTACATAATTTAATGTAAATAAACCACACTGGCTATGATATGTGAGGTTCCAAAATGTTCTTCAAAATGTAATGCCAAATAGTCATGTTGGTTGAGATGTATTCACCCTCTTATGTCGAGATGTACCAAACTCATTTTGGTTGAAAAATATCACATCTTTCATGGAAAATAAGGAAGGAACTTGAGAAACAATTATATTTATTACCTAAATGTACTAGGATCATCTTTGACAATAACTGTGAGTTCAACACAAATTAAGATGTGCAAGTCATCTAAATAAAAGACAACAAAAAATGTAGACAAGAATGGTAACAAACATATTATGTAAAACAAAAAATGGTATAAAATTTGACTATAACATTTTCATCATTTCAATTCAAAACATTTTAATATTACTAAAATAAAAGATGATAATGATATTTTGACCAACTTTTTTTGATCTACTTTTTATCCATCATTCACTCAAATTACCTTTCAATTATGCATTTTGATTGTTTTTAATGGTGTAATATGATGATGTAAGAATGATAAATTAAAATAGTATCAAAATATAATTATCCAATAAAAAAATTAAATCAACGAAAAATAAATAAATATGAGAATGAAAAATATAACAATACCGAAGATGGAAGCGAGCTTCAATAATACCATTCCACTTTTGATGATAAAAAATGGTAGGTAGATTGATGAACACAAACTCGCGGAAAAAAAAACAACTATATACTTTATTGTTTTTACCATTATGAATGTATTTAAATTGACTTTAAAATTCATAATTCTTATTAAACTCTCACGTTTTTTTGACTTTACACATCCTCTCTTTTTATATACATATATGTGAGCTCACGCGAGAGTACATGTGATGTGAAAATACACCATTTCAATATTATCGAATAAAAAAATTAATAGAAGCAAATCTTTCGTGAAAAAATACATGCTTTTAGAATTACAACTTGTTTAAAGATATAGTTTAGTTTTATTTCTAATGTAATAATTTTGATACTGAATAACTCCTTTTTATATATATATATATATATATATATATATATATATATAATTTTATATCTCTATTT
>Ga0214542_1002973_pt1 | contig 34943 bp, 29 predicted proteins | sample CNSS1metaG_FD_160096 | JGI IMG/M metagenome (GOLD analysis project Ga0214542, IMG submission 160096) | Root nodule microbial communities from cowpea collected in UCLA plant growth center, Los Angeles, California, USA - CNSS1 | ecosystem: Host-associated > Plants > Roots > Nodule | place: USA...
ATATATATATATATATATATATATATATATATATATATATTAGTAAAAAACATTATGAGTCTTCATTCAATAATGGTGGTCAGATTCTTACCCCACAAATGAGTAAATTACTTCCATATACTGTGGAAACATTGATGTGTCTGAACTTCTTATGTTTTAAGGCTCTTATAGATTAAAATTGGACAACATAAAACTTTATACAATGTTGCAAGAGGTGGACATTGATGAAGTTAGTAATTTCTTTTAATATTTTATTCAAAAATAAACTACAATATAAATTGGTAATGATTTTTTATTTGTTTGTTTTTCAAGAATCAATCAGAGAAAGGGGACTTGTTGATCCAAACACTAATTATGGTTAAATATTTATTTTTTAAAATATTTTTGTAAATACCCGCGGGTACCTGTGGATACCCGCAGATATGAAAAAAATAAACGGGTACCCGCATAACAGATACCCGACGGATATGGGTACGGGTACGGGGCGAATATTTATCCAGCGGGTAGGGTACGAGGGAGCTACTACCCGTACCCTACCCGCCCCGTTGACATCCCTAATAGGAACCCTAGCTAGCCAAAGAGCAGCCAAAAGTGACTGAAAAACAACTCATAATGGAATTTGAATGGCAATTACATTCATTTTAATGCCATTTTCGTTTTTGGCCATTAACCACAATTAAGGACCATAATAAAAAGGCAAACTAAATCAATCGGAAGGGTTTTTGAGACTGGAAAATTAGAGTGTTTAAGGAACACGAATTCAGAGGAAACAAAGTGATTAAAGAGTAAGCAAAGGAGCTAAATTGGGTTGGAGCCAAGGGAGGAAATTGGTGATCAAGGAAGAACTCTAGAATCATCTATTTTAAAGCGAGAAATCCCAGTTAGGGAAGTTATATCGCGTTTAATTGTAGTTTTATGAATAATTGCATGATTTATAACTCATTATGTATGATTTATCCCTTGCATTGCTTGAGAATCGTGTTTCTGGAAATTTTCCAGAAACCGCTTGACGGGTGATGAATTTCTGCCAGGCGACTCATACCATTTTAACTGCATTTCTAGGTTGCGAAGGGAAACCTCCCGGCGTCATGAACAGGACCGCTAGGCAATGCTTGTTGTTGAACCCAATTCTGGGTTTTTTGATGCGCCAAGCGACCGAGCCATGAGGCTTGATTTTGATGTTTTTTCTGGATTCTGGGCAGATTTGGACTAGTAGGAAGTGCAATAAGATTATTAATTAACCAAATCGAAGTGAAAACTTGTGAAATTTGGGGTGTGATAAGCATTAAAATTGGGGGAATGAGACATACTCATGTAGTGGTAGCAATCTAAGGGGAAAATGTGAATGAATTCGTGAATGGGAAGTGTTAAGAATGAACTGTAGTCCCAATAACTGGGTTCGTATTCTATGGAGTCAGAAATTGATGGAAATTAGAGTTGTAGTGAAGGGGGAAAGGTTCGTAGGTGCAGGAATCGCCTGGCGGCACCCATTTGGCCGCCAGGCGCCATACTAGGCGATGCACGTTGTATTCTGTTCACAAAAAATGCTATTTATCGTACTTTTCGCGCACAGAAACCGTCGGACGGTAGTTTAGTCCCGCCAGACGCCACATCCTCACTTCTGGGTGCTAGGCGCCACCATGTTCTTCTAGTTCACGCAGTTTTCGTAAAACTGCATTTCCCGGTTCGTTAATCGTCCGATTTAGGTGAAATTTTGACAGGTGGTCCATAACATGTAGTTCTTCACTTTGAACGGTGAAGATTGGATTTGGAAGTCAGTAGCTAGAGATATACGTTACTCAATATTGCTGATTTTGGAGTCATTGAAATGCATGAATAACCTCTTGATAAGTTCAAGTAACTTCTAATGAAGCATGATTGGGTTATGTGGTATGTCTCTATCAATTTGAATGTTCCTTTGGGTTAGTCACATGTGGAGAATTGGTTTGGTGAAGGCATGGGTGTCCATATTAAATTGCATTGGTGCATAAGATCATGTACTTAAAATTGTTAGAGTGTTGCTGCTTATATTTTGTTTGAGCATGCTTGGGATGGTCTATATGACTAGAGGATGAATGCACATGTGAGGTGCTACGAGTCTTGGAACATTATAGAAGGCAAAGCTTTTCATTAGGTGTACTATAGAATGTGAGCAAATGAGAGCAACCTGTGTGAAGTGTGCTTGAACCTAAACTAAAACCAGTAATGCGCAAGTACTGGTGTAGCGCCTGGCGGTGGTGATCGACCCGCCAAGCGACAACGTAGAAATAGGGGGTTTTGAATCACGATGGCGCCTAGTGGTAAGGTGGGGTGCGCCAAGCGATTTTGCTGCAGCAGATTGGTGTTATGCTTGCTATGATGTGCGTGATCTACTAGGCTTCTAGGATATCTTAAAGGTTGGCTTGTTGGTGTTCCTTGAGTTGAGCTCGGAACGTAGCCCTTGTGGGTTAAGCACGTGGCATTCCTCGAGTTGAGCTCAGAATGGCATCCCTCGAGTTGAGCTCGGGATGGCGGATGAACATGAGGAACCCTTGAGTTGAGTTCGAGTTGGCGAGTGTTGCCGGTGTGAGTGTGCTAGTTGTGGCCACTACGGATGGGTCTAGATAGATGGTCCTCCTCAGTAGTTGACTGACGAGTTTGGTAGTCTTGGGACGTTACAGATTATGTTCGTATATAGGAACTCCACCTGGCGTTATGGTGTATGATCCGTAGCATGGTTTCCCGCACGTGCTCTATTGGTTGTGACCGATAGGTATGGCAGCAAGACACCTTGAGGTACTCACTAGAAGATGTAGAACACAAATAACATGGTGGTGGCCATGTGATGTGATATCAAAGGATGGAATTCCCTTGGTGTGATTTTGTGATTGGTATATATGTGATATATATATATATATATATATATATATATATATATATATATATGTTTATTTTGTTAGCTCACCCTATCTGCTTGTGTTTGGCGATGATCGTGTACGCGGTAAGAGCAGATGATGTTGCAGGTGGATCTGGTAAGGCTTAGCAGTGGAGCGGGGAAAACTCATGGGAACAATTTTATAGAGTTTTATCATTTATGGTTTTGGAATAAAGATGTAATCTATTATGAGACTATTTTGGTATTTCATTGAATTTTGAGAAGATTTGAACTTAGAGTTATCTTTATTATGAAATAAATTATTTGAAATTTCCTGTGTTTTTGGGAAATGTGATTTTATTTTCTTATTTATATTATTATTTAAACCTGTAATATCCGGTCGGGATGTTACAATTCGAGGTTGCTTCGCTGAGCTGTAGTCTCGCGGACGTGGGGCTGTCGTGGTGGTGGCCGCGAGATGCACGGAGAAGACGATGTGGTGGAGGTCCGTGGTGATTGATACATGCGCGAACTCCGACGGCAGCAGTGGAGTCTGCGTTGCTGACGATGGCACGAGGAAGAAGAGGGTGTGGTGGCTTTGTGCTCGTGGATGCAGTCTGCTGCTTCGGCGAGTGCAGTCCCGTCGTGGTGGTGGCTGCGGGACGGGCATAGAAGACGATACAGTCGTGGACCACTGGTGCAGCAGCGATGACGGGGTTTCCAATGAGGGCGCGACGGAGCCAGCGCGAGTGCAATGGTGGTCGGAGGTTGACGAGCCGACGAGATTGTGCCAGAAGGTAGTGGTTCGCGTGGAAGAGGCGGTTGTCGGAGGTTGGCGAACTAGCGAGATTGTGCGAGAAGGTAGTGGTTCGCGCAGAGGAGGCCGGTCGACGGAGAGGCGGTGACGACCGACGTCGGAGGTGGCGGCTGCAGAGTGTGGCGGCTACGAAGTGGGTTGGTGCAAAAGAGAAAGAAGGAGAGATTAGGGTTAGGGTTTGTGTTGGGAAAGAGATGATGACATGGCAAACATTGATTGGTGATTTGAGTTAGTGGAGGATTGATGATGTAGCAATCTGCCATTGGTTAACTTAGTAAGTGGAGGATTGCCACGTGGCGAAATCTGATGAACTAGAGTTTAAGTGACATTAGGGGTGCAGCTTAGTAAAAATGAGGGGTGTAGAACAAAATATGAAAGTTAAATTACAGAAGGGGGTGTAAACCTGAAAATAAGGGGTGCAGTTAGCTCCAGAAATGCTTTTTTTCAGAAATAGATAATCCAATTGGAAAAAGGGGATGTAAACATGAGAATTGGGTGTGCATTTAGTACTAGAACTATTCCTCTCCAAAATCCCTATTTTGGGACTTAATTTATGAATTAAAATATTCATTATTTACACTCTTATGGACCTAAATTAAATTACAGTTGCATTATTAAACTCAAGAATATCCAATAATATAGTATGCAACTAAATACAATTTTTAAGCACAAAATTAATATTAAATTCCCAAAATTTAATTATTGAATGTGAGCCAAGGTTCGACTTGTCATACCTTCCAGGCGGTTTGGAAGCGGACAACGTCTGGCGGTACGTGTCCCCCGCCAGGTGATTTTATTGCAGATATTTTGGTGTTGTTGATTCTGTAGGCGTGATCTACGAGGCTTTTGGTGATGCTTCAAAGGTGGGGTTGTTGGTGTTCCTTGAGTTGTGGCTCGGAACATATCCCTTGAGTTGTGGCTCGAGATAGGGGTTAAAGCACGTGGTATTCCTTGAATTGTGGCTCAGAATAGCATCTCTTGAGTTGTTGCTCGGGATGGCGGATGAACACGAGGAACCCTTGAGTTGTGGCTCGGGTTGGCGAGTGTTACCGGTGTGAGTGTGCTGGTTGTGGCCAGTACGGATGGGTCCAAATATTTTATGTTTGAAAATAAATTGTAAACTCTTTTGAGACATTTTTTGGATTATTCCACTTTTGTAATTATGGATTTTGGTTTTATCATTTGCATTTATAAAAATTTAAATTTCCCGCGTTTTGGGAAATGAGGTATTATTAAATGCGACGTGATTATTTATTTTCTTTATTTTATTTAAAATCTGTAATATTCTGACGGGATGTTACACAGATGACATGACAAATATAATAATTTGAAACTGTCACAAACACCCAGTTTACTCAACAACCAATTTAAATATTAAATGACATACAATAGCAATAAACTTCTTCTGTTGCAGACTTAATTTATCATTCAGAGCACCGATAAGAGCTGTAATGGGCTCAAAGAAGGGTTCAATGGTACGGTCAGAAAGATGAAATCGTTGTCGTCGATGACTTTCGCTATGCCCTGTCTCCGGTAACCCACCCAAACGGCTGTAATGACTCGAACTTTCCACCACTACTCTGCAATGCTTAACTTCTCTCATTCTTTCACTCTCGCGGTCTTTAATGGATGTTCCTCTCTTCTTCCTTTGCACCACTCCTTTTCTTTCCGTCTCTATCTCCACCACTGCTTTAAACTCTCTCTGTAGTTCGGTCTCTCGCTCTCTTTCACTTTCTTCCGGCAATGCTCCAAGGGATCACTGTTTTTCGCTCTCTCTGTGTCCCTGGTACTCCGGTGTTTTTCGCTTTCTCTTTCTCTTTCTCTTCTCTCTCATTATCGTTCTCTCTTTCTCTCTCCAATGCACTTCTCCTTTTCAGTTTCCAAACAAAGCAACTCCCGCACGTGTAAACTTTGCCTTAGTAAAAGATTTTTGTAATAAAATTTTAAAAACTCCGGTACCACGTCAGATTTGTCAAAATCTTGTAAAATTTTTTTGTTAAAATATCATTTTCGTAAAAGAAAATAAATAAATCGTACAACACACTCGTCACAGTGGAGTACCCTCCGATCAAAGTTGAATTGACTCCAAATTTGAGATGAATGTCTCAAATAAAACTCAATTTCTCAAAGTTATGAAAAGATGACAATTATCTAACTATACTAACATTGAAAGTAACAAAAAGCAACTTTCAATATCATGCTTGCATAAAACAATTAAATTACTTTTGAAATAAAATTTTATTTTGACAATATTTATTTTAAGCTAAATTATGTTTTGATTCTTTGATAAATTTAGAAATTTTCAATTTAGTTTAATAAATTTTAATTTTAATTAAATTTAACAACAATTTTCGTTAAATACAGTAAATATTTGGAAAAGATCTTATCATCACCGTCTTTTGTAACAAATATTACGTGGCACTATTTATGAAAAGTGACAATGCAAGATAACTAACACATCACACAGTTAATAATGACACTTAAGTATAAGGACTCAATTGAAAAGTTTTAAATTTTAAAGAGAGACCACAAAAATTTATTAGGGACTCGATTGAAATTTCCAAATTTATCAAGGACTTAAAACATAATTAAGCATTTATTTTAATGTATAAAATTTTTAAATTAAATTTTAAGAATATTAGACAACTTAAAATATTTAAATAATTTATACAATTAAAGGTCTAGAGAGTCCAAAGTATGAGGTTGTGAGTGAAAAGAATTTCAAATTCCACATATTTTGAGAGTATTTAAATTTATACTAATTTAGCAATTGAAATACTTTAAAAAAATTCTTGCATATTAAATTCTTTTTAATTTCTCTATCAAAACAAAACATTTCATTACAAAGAATTTTAAATTCTCCAAATAAATAAATCACCATTTTGAATTGCCTCATCCAAACACATCATTACGCTTTAAGTGACTTATTTAGTACTTTGAATTCTGCCATATGTAAATTATAATGTCCTCTTCTGCATCCAACTCACACGTCCATTGTTACACTAAACAAAAGCACAACACTAATCCAAAATAGAGCATAATGAATTGTTCCTTCTTGTCACTATTTTTGACAAATTCCAAGAGGCATAAGTGCAATAACAAATAATAAATCAACATGGTGATCATTATTGAACACATAAATTCAGAATGTCCCTAACAATATTTTGCATAAGATGAGTATTTTGAGAGAGAATAACCTATAAGGCATAAGACCAATGAGATGACTCACATTCACATAAGGATTGACACCACCTCCGATCTAAAACCACAAAACAATGATCTAAAACCTCAAAACAATGAATTTATGGTCATCTTCTTTGTGTAACGTATATATTTCTCATTTTTACTCAATGTGAGAGTTAGACTTATATTTAGATTTCCAATAGCATGAAATCAAAACTAAAGTATAGGAGAAGAAAAAAAAATTCATGAAAGCCCTAGAACCTAGTGCGTCACAAGGTTAAAGGGGTTGAGGTTCATAGGTTGGCTTTGACAAAACCAGTAATGATATTGAAGATAAAGAAGGATTTCATGATGTTAGCGATATGTAAGATTATGCAAAAAAAGAAATGAAAGAAATTAGAAAAGAAAGAAAGAGTGAAATAAAAATGAAAAATTTTCATTACACTAGCGTAGAAAGAACTTTTTATGCTAGTTAAAAAAGGCTTTCTATGTTGGTTATGAAACCGCATATATACAATATGACAGTTATGGAACTGACATAGATACAATATGTCGATTCTAGACACAATTGACATAGAAAGTCTCACTCCCAATTTTTTCATGAAACCATAATTTCACCATTGCTCGTTTACCTTCAAACCTTTAGCATCATCACTGCCATTCACTCCCAACTTCATTTCCTTTGTCTCTTTATTGTTGTGTTTAACAAATGATTTCATAAATCAATAGACATAAAAACCACCAAGTAGTCATATGATATTAGATAACTAATTCCATAAATCAGAATTCCTAATCTAGAAATTAGAAGAAGCAAAACAGAGAGAGGGAGGGGGAGAAGACAACAACTAAGACGAGATAAGTATTGCGACAAAGAGTGAAGCCTATAGAGTGCCTTTTAGATAGGAAATACCCAAACTCTAAACCTAGTGTCTATGAGAGCTATTGTGAGAGCACTAAGGGTTTGCGAGAGTAAGAGTGGCACTAGAGAGAGCGACCTTTGCGAGAATGAAAGCGGCCACCAACAAGAGGGAGAAGACGAAAGCGACAACTAACTGCAGTGAGAGGGAGAAGACGAGATCCGCCATGTGAAGGAGAGTAATGCAAAGGAGGAGAATAACACGAGAAGAACAATAGTGCGGCATGAAGGGGAAAGGGGTAGAAGATGAAAATTAAAGGTTCAATGCTGGTAATAGTGAAGAACCGAAATAGTATCACTTTTTTTAATTTAAAATAATATATACGCCCATTTTCTATGTCGATTCTAGCATACTCGGCATAGAAAGTCTTCTACTTTAATACAAAATTGCCATCGTGCCCACTTTCTATGCTGGTTCTAGTGATAATCGGTATAGAAAGTCTTCTACTTTATTATGAAAATGCCATTATGCCCACTTTTTATGTTGGGTTTAGTGATAACCAACATAGAAAGTCTTATCATATTTATAATTCTGTAACTGTGTCACTTATTATGTTGGGTGGATTATAACTTGCATAATAAGTCATTATAAAAACCTATTTTTGCACAACTGTTAACACACAAAAAGTTTAGTACGTCTATTATTTTAGGCTTTTTACATATGTTGTAGGTCAGACGTAATTGCAGGAGGCGTATATTTTTATCTGTTAAAATCTCCGACGTAAATTTACGTCTCTTGAAGAGACAACATATGTAAATTTTGGAGTTTTTTTTTAGTACTACTAATAATCATTTCTTAGACACACCAAAACCTATAAACACATGGTTCTCATTTCAATTGTAGGTTTGGACCATCTCATTCCAACTATTGAGCTCGCCAAGCGCTTCGTCGTTTTCGGCAACTTCAAAGTCATAGTCATTGTCGTCACTTCCCAAATTCACGTGCCAAAACACAAATCCTCAACTCAACCTTCACGCCCTTCCTCTGCCACCTAATCAATATTCCCTTACCAGACCTCATTTCCCTTATTGGCCAAAATTATGTCGTCGTTACCTAAAATCATGAAACTCGCATTCAAGACAAACAAAGAGGTCATTCATGCGTAACTATGACTGAGTTACCCAAAAACAGACACATGCATAGACTAACGAGAAACATTATAATATGTTCTTTATAATATGAAAAACATTCACGTAGGTGTCAATTTGGCCCCTAGACCATGGGCCAACCTTGGCCTAATCTTCATTAAGCCCCTTTTAGGGGCCTCAAATCAGGGGACCAAACAAAAGTTGCAGCACCCAAAGCCCCATTTCAAGTGCGTTAAGGCTAGGGCCATCTCGAGCCAGTCATGATCAAAAGGTAGACACGATACGTACGACCCACCCTAGCCCAACGACAGGCCTTGTGACCCGTCCGTCCTGCCACGACTATTCTAGTTGTCGAGCATGTCTATGTCACTCGATCTGTTAGGGTCATCGAGCTTGTCCGGGTCTTTAAACCCATTTGTCTTGTCGAGCCCACCTCTCCGTCCAAGTCATTGGGTCCGTCAATAACGTCGACATCATTGTGCTCGCCTTGTCCGTCTGGGTAGTCGGGCTCCTCCAACACGACCTGTTTAGGTTTTTGGGCCTACCAAATCCGTCTGGGTTGTTGGGCCTATCAGGGCCATCGAACCCGTGTGACCCATCCTTATTTTTGGCCCTGTTCGAGTCATCGGACCCATGAAACCCTTCCGAGTCTTTCGTCACTTTTGGGTCATTCTAGCCACTAGGCCCATTTGTCTCTCCCAGACTGTTTTGGTCGTCACGTAGAAGACATTATCATTAACTTTACAATCTTATTGGAATTTTTTTTAATTATGACTTCAAATGGAATTACACTCTTTTCCTATCAAGACGTACAACATGTAGTAAAAGTATGATAAAAAAAATGTAGATTCCTAAGGCATGTAAAAACATTGTCCTTAAGGATTTATCCGCAGTATATGCGCAAACCCCCCCAGGATACAACAGGAACATCTCGGATATATCCGAGGATAACAAAAACTAGCAAGATAAGTACTCTTTAAAGAGTAAGTAACCCAGGATATAAGAGAAGAGAGAAAAAGGAAGAAAATAAGAAAAGGAGAGATAAGAAAGGTTGTGTGATGAATGGATTTAAAAATCCATGCTCTATAACAGAAACCTAGTGTGAAAAATTAATATCCTGGTGCAGAAAATAATATCCCATAAAAAGGGGATGTGGGATCAACATGTGGAGGAGATCTCGTTGCAACAGCATGCACCATCCTAAAAAGGAGGAAGACTTGCTCACGTTGCAAGAACTGCAACACTATTATTTTTGCAATATTATTATAAATACATAACAATCCCCTCACATATTTCAAAAGATAAGAGATAGAAAGAAAGAAAGAAAATCCTGGGTCTCATATTAGATGTAATGCATCAGAACTGGTATAACAAGCTATATGAATCAGTCTTAGATTAAGAAACTTAACACACATTGTAGTTGGTATAGCAAGCTATATGAACCAACGACACTTGATGTGTGTTAGTGGTTTATCAATCACAATACACCCCCACAATTCTTGTTGTTATCGTTGTGTTGTGCTACTAGGCCATGCGCGTGCCCGGTATTCATGAGTGCTCTAGAAATCATGCCAAGATCTCATACAAGCAGCCCCACTTGACACTCATATAGGTGATTTTATCAAGTTTATGTTGCAAATCATACACCACCCATAAGGGATATGAAAATCATTAAAACTTTGTTTAAGTTAAAATTCTTACACCTTAGAGAATTTTAATTACAAAGTTCAACCTCTCAATAATGCAGTCTCTAGCACTTCACGCACACCATATGAATGGACATAATTGATTTAAAATCAATCAATTAATTTAGTGCTATCAGAACTAACAAGTGACTTGTTCTTACCCATATGAACCTTATTCATGGGATCTCCAATCACAAAGGTTGGGTTACCATCACTTGTTTGTTTTAAGTGGCTCAAGTCTCATTCCCCTCGATGTTTCTATAATTATATTTCATCCTAGGATTTTGTCAGAGGATCTGCTAGATTCCATTCTAACTTCACATACTCAATGGAAATTATTTCACTCTTCAGTAGCTACTGCCGATTGACAATCACAATGTATTTTCATTCCTAGTGGAATATTAGCTAAGAAGTTCGTCAACTACACAACTTCACTATCAGCCCTTTCAAGAACAACATACTCATATTTCTTGTTGATCTAACAATAATTGTTTGGATGATCTCCATGAAATCACACCAACCCAAGTGTGAATCTATTACCACTAATAGATTTGTATAGTCTGAATAAGAGATTCAGTTAGCATCATTGTACCCTTCTAGTACAATGGAAAAATCCACTATATTCAATGACATATTCCATTGAATCTCGTAAGCATCTCATAAGTCTCAATATTCCTAATTAGAATATTAAGTGTATCTTCTCAGTCTACTTACTATATAAACAACACCTGGTCTAGAAAAGACCATCACAGGTAGTAAGCTCCAAATTATCTGGGCATACTGAAATTGAGAAAATAATTCTCCTCTTTAATTAGTATCATAAGGAATATTCACTCATTTATACTTTCTAAACTTCCTAAGAAGTTTCTCAAGAACACTTTTGGGATAGTAATACTATCATCCTTCCTTATGATTCTATCTTAAAAAAAAAAAATCACATGGCTTCATCTAGAAACAACTTATAAAAATTCTAAAACAACTTAGTTCTAGAAACTATCAAATTGTATATATCAATCATTAGATGAAAAGTCATATCCCAAATAATTATTTTATTTTCCTTTGAAAATGGGTTAAATTCATTCACACATTTATTTATTTTTATTTTAAATAATAAATAATTGAGTAAAATCATCTAACCCTCACAATCTTAATTATTCATAATTAACAAACAAATAAATACATGATACCATCCACCGTATAGTCTATGCCGAAAGTGCATTCCAAAATATTGTAGGACCGACATTGCACCGTAACTGTATAAGTTGTTAGGAATTATAGGCATTCAATTTTGAATTGAACAATGGTATTTTAACTACTAAATTTTAACAACTTTCTCTTACAACATGAGATGTCATTTTCTAAGTGGTTTTGGAATATTGAGAATGAGAAAATGGAAAACTAGTGAACAATTTAAAAAATGCCACATACGATTGTAAGAGAAAGTTGTCAAAATTTAGTAGTCAAAAAATCATTTTTCTTTTGAATTATATGCCACTTTCCTAAAATGGCACACCCATGGCGCACCACCATTTCTTGATGCAACTAAACTTTTTCAACAAAGGGACCCACCAACATTCCCAAAGTCTATCTCGGGACATTTTTTTTAAATACAGAGACTAAAGAAACCCTAATTCTTCTCTCTTCAATTGCCATAAACATTCTCCTCCCATTTGCTCTGTCATCAAACTAAGGACGCCAACTATGAGATGAACCCACATGTTACCAGAGCTACAGGAGTCATCGTCGGCGTGAGATTGGTCGCCACCTGAGCTGTTGTCGGTAACGTCAAACGCCATCCATATTCTCGTCTACAACATGAGACGCTTAGGTACTCTCCGTTGTAGTTGACGCGGTCACCACGCCACGCTAATGCCTTGGCCGGTGAGCCGAAGCCGTCAGATGTGTCGTCGTTGTAGTGCCGCCTGTCATCAAAAGCTGGAGGCGCTATCAGAAGCTTCTCCCTCACAGATCTGAACGTGCCAGCCACCCACTAGAGAACATATGCTTTCGATCACCACCACCTACGGAGGTCGTAGTAGTTGCAACACCACCGATCAACGCTCGTCGGAGATCCTTTGCTCATTGAACGTTGTTGTCGTCATCTCAGTCCTCCCCTCGTGAAGGCGATGAAAAGCGCGATTCTAGAGTTTCCCAAATTCAAATTGCATTTCCAAACCTACGAGGAACAAGAAATAAAAATGCTTGTCACATATTGTAGAGTTTTCGTGGTTAACGAAGGGGAAAAAATGAGACAAATGTCTTCTGCTTCAACAAACTCCACTGGATTGTATTGAAAGCAAAGGCAACAAAAGCTAACGTATTATGTAGCCCAATCAAAAGAAGCTAAGGTGAAGATAATACAGAGACCACGATCAGTTTGGAGTTGCAGTGTCCATCATTTCACAGAATAAATCCTTAAGATTGTAGTAAAGGTATGATAAAAAAATAAATAGGTAGATTCTTGAGGCGTGTAAAAACATTGTCCTTAAGAATTTATCTGCAATATATACGCAAACTCCCCAAGATACAACAGAAACATCTCGGATATATCCCGAGGATAACAAAAACTAGCAAGATATGTACTCTTTAAAGAGTAAGTAACCAGGATATAAGAGAAGAGAGAAAAAGGAAGAAAATAAGAAAAGAAGAGATAAGAAAGGTTGTGTGATGAATGGATTTAAAAATCCATGCTCTGTAACTGAAACCTAGTGTGAAAAATTAATATCCTGAGTGGAGGAGATCTTGCTCCAAAAGTATGCACCATCATAAAAAGGAGAAAGACTTGCTCACGTTGCAACAACTGCAACAGTATTATTTTTGCAATATTATTATAAATATATAACACAACACACTCAAGACTTCAATACCTAAGAAGTTAAGTTTTTAAATTATCAAGAGTTAATTATTCAGGATGAAGTACAAAATGATAGACAAATTTTATTTTAAAGCACTAGATGAAACTTTGAAAATATAATATATCGGCAGAAAGTTAATAGTTTTTTACGGTAATTTTAGGTACCACTACTCGTAATTCCTAGAGGAAATAGATCAAACATTGTTCACTCAACAATTAATGTTTCCAATCTTTTGGTACCATCGTCAAATATGTGTTTCTTGCAAAAGGGATTAGCGAGTAATGCAAGAGAAATTAAGAAATCCTCTTACTGGACATTAAAAAGATGGAAATTTCTGAACATAATGATGGATTGGTTGAAATAAATATTCTACAAGAATTCTTAATCTCCCTCTTCAATGACTCCGTTAAAGCTACAATCACAAACACTTATCCAAGATTAATTAAAAACTTAAAAAAAATATGAAACTTTTATCGGAATAATTGAGATCTATTAAAAAAATGAAACTTTTATTCGAATAATTGAGAACTACAAAAAAGAAAACTTCTAATACTAATAATATGTGTTTTTTTGGGTACTGTAAATTATTGGTAACTGATGCAATGTCTTAGGAGTGATGAATCTAAGTATCTAAATCAGTAGGGACAAATAGAAACTATTTGGGTCACAATCCAATGACCTTCTAAAGTAAAAATAAAGAAAAAAAATTAAAAAAAATATAAACAAAATAATTTTTTTTCAGACATTTAATGAGTAATAATTTTAACAAAAAATCAAGAGGAGTGTTTATCCACCGTCATGTAAGTCACTGGTCTTAGATGATAAATCTTGTTCATCTTTACATAATTGCATTGAATTTATCTTAATATGTTTAGTTTTACATCAAAACTATTGTGATTATTCTTATTAATTTTTCATAAATTAACTTAGCTAAATTTTACATTTTAGTACATAGGCAACCATCAAATTGAGTGAACAGTATAAGCTCAATTAAATAATACATTAATAAATATTAATAAAAATCCTTAAAAATGCCATAATAATAACTTAACATAAATTGAAGTAGGTGCATCAAATAATCAAGTCAACTCTGAAGGATAATATACTACCACAACCAAATATGCGGAGAAGGATATTTGTCTTAACTAAATATCACCAAAAGACAATGGTGGAATGCAACATGTCATAGAAAACTAAAACACTAAAATCAGCGATCTCAAATTGCTGCACCTTTCGCCTGCCGCAAAAACACATCAAGCACCTTCGAAACCTACATCAAACACAACACAGTGAAAGCACTATACATAAACATAGTTGGTAAAAGTGAAGGTGACTGAAATATAGTTAATGAAAAAAACTCGATTACAAATACATGTATACCTTTGAATTTGAGAATAATCAGTAGTAATAATATGAATGGAAAGAACAGCACACAGTACTTGATGAATCGATTAAGAAGTATAAGAATCTTGAGCCTCTCCTTTTGATCTCTTGCGGTCTGAACTTTGAAGATGGTGTCGAGAAGCTTACGAAAGGATTCATCAAATGCGTGCAGTTCAGCAATGTAACTAGAGTCGGATTTCCAGCACTTCTTCAAAAGCTTGATTCCCTCTTCCATTTTGGTTATGAGTGGTTGAAGCTCATTCTTTGAGCGTCCCATCTCATGGTTCAGACGTTCCATGTCTCTGATCACAGGTTCTATGGACTTTAGGGTGGATTCCAGGGTGGCTAAATCAAAGGCTTTCTCGGGATTATTGTTCCTTGCTTCAGCTATGTCTGTAATCAACTTAGCACACACACTTACCGCACAATTCAATACAAAAGAAGCCACTACGCCCGCCATGATTCACACTTAGCATAACCAAGCACAAACTTCACAAACTATATATACTAACAGACGAACCAACCCAAGGGTATGCAGTTTCTCTCTTCACTTCTCCAACACGCTATTCGGTCTATCCGTCTTCCAAGAGGGACCATTTTTTTATAATATTCTCTGGGGTAATTATTCACTTAAGCAGAACAAGCATAAATATAAAAATATATAAAAATAGCTTGTCTTGTAATTAACTTTAATAGGGGAATGCAAAGGTCACGACTGATTTTGTTTTTGTAATGATTATGGCATGCAATGCAATGGAGATTATTGATTATGTCTTGGTAGTAGGAAATTATGTTTGAAACTTGAAGTTGAAAAGCCAAGACGAAAGGTTTATAAATAGTTTATATGTTTTGTAACATCTTTTTTCTCAACACCTCTCGTGTTTTGATATATTTTTGATTAGGGTAAGTTGGATATGAATTAAAGAGTAATTGTTTAGGTTTTCATCATTGACATAAATATGTGCGTGATTTAGTCTGCTAGATAAACTAAGAATTTATCGTGATAAAAGTGTCACAGCATGATAAGATATATTGATTAATAATCTGAGAATAAATATGCTCATCGATGAATATCTGTAATGATTTTTCCAGGGATTTTGCATGTATTAAAGCTTTATTGCCATTGACCATTTTTTTTGTTAGGTACAAATCTATGACTTAAAATTAATGATCCATTAATTCCATTTTGAAGTTTTAAACCCATCAAAACCGTTGCATGTATATACTAGGGATGACAACGGGTCAGGTCGGATACTCGCTTAAAAAATATCTGCGAATTTTTTTAAAATCTGCAGGTACTCTAGATACTCGTATATCCGTAAATATTTAAAAAATATATATATTTTAGAAATTTTTTAATATAAAATTATAAAAATAAAATAAAGTGTAATTAAATTAAATTAAATTTTAATTAAATTTAATCTAATAAAATATAATTTTAATTTTAATTAAATTTAACTTAATAAAATATAAATTAAATTTTAATATTTTACGGGTAACGGGTACCCACGAGTACAGATAATATGATACCCGTTTATAAGCGAGTATTAAAATACACACTACCTGCTACCCGTTACCCGCTACCCGCGGGTAATAAATACTCACGGGTATTAACTACCCGTCACGAATTTTATCTGTAGATATCTACAGACGCGAATACTTTTGCCATCCCTAATATATAGTCTTTCCTCTATAAAATTCTTCTTAACAATTAAATTGTTGTGGCTATTATATGCAACCAATATGACTATGCTTACATATGAAATAGGTTTAATTACTCCTAAGATACCCACTTTGGGTCAATGGTGTCAAATTAGTACCCCGTGAAAAAAAGATGTCAATTTGGTCCCCAAATAAGTTTAAATACATCAATCAGGTCCATTTTCATTGACGCCGTTAAAGTCATTAACGTTGACTAATTAAAGTAATCCGTTGACACAATTATTTGACACGTGGTATACCAATTATTTGTGACTTGGGATTTGAAATAAAAAATAGAAATTTTGTAGATGAATTAAAAATTGTTTTAACTTTGAAAGGTGCCCTTACTCGAGCAAAGGAAAAAAACGTAGTGAGAAGTGAGAAGTGAGAAGCTGGCAAAGGCGGAAGCGATTTCAGATTTTCTGCAATTTGAAGGTGAAATCGTTGACAATGTGTGATTGAGATCGTAGAACAATGTATTTTACCTGTCCTCTTTGATTTATTAAAACTTTTCCATTGTCTATTTCCGTCTCTGTAATAGGGTTATTCATTATAAGAATCAATCAATTTATTTATCTTAACAATTAAGAAATAATTAACGTCTTTATCAGACGTGATGTTATATAAAACTTGCAGCAAATTTTTATTATTAGGTTTGGATGATAGAAAAAGAAAGATGAGTGCAGAAAGAAAATCGGGTTAACAAAAAAAACCTTGTGAAGATACACATTCTTTTACCATAGGAATTGCATCACAACGATCACCACAAAAAGAAAAAATTGTGGGATGATTAGGAAAAAAATGCTAGTGACTACCAAATGCTAAATCCTACAAGATACATTTTACATGTAATTACCAAATACATAGTGACAAAAAATTTCAGTTCAAGTTAATTCTGTTGGTAGATGTCAAAAGCCAAACTATATTCTGTTGTTTCTGTTATTTTCGGTTATAACAGTTACTCGTTTTCTGTATAAAATACTCTCTGCATTTCACGTAATATACAAGCTTCATATCTTTCAGTCAAACTCTGTGACCTCTCTCACTTTCTCTTTCCTTACGTAAATGTCCCCATTACGTTGCCAGCTCTGTGTTTAATATGGTATCAGAGCATAGGTTCGTCGGTGTGGAAGAAGAAACGAAGCTTTGTAGATCGTGTAAAGAGGAGTATCGTAGAGTGGTGTGGTGTGTGGTCGGGAAGCTAGTGCAATCTTCAAAGATACTAAGAAAATAAAAGGTGTCAAGAAGTGTGCAATATTCTGAGGAGTTTTCAGGGTCAAGATGGCCGGAAGTGGAAGCATCATACAAGGAGGCTTACCAATCTTTGATGGTAAGATGTTTGATGATTGGAAGATAAAGATGAAGGCTGTGTTTCAGTTCCAAGATGTGGCAGAAATAATTGAAACGGGTCTTGGAGAGCTGAGCAGTAAAGCTACAAACGAAGACAAAAGGAACTATAGGCTGCAGCAGAAATTGGATGGCAAAGCGAGGTTCTTGTTGTACCAATGCGTAGATTCACAAATCTTTAACAAGATTTCACAAGCTGAGACAGCAAAAGAGGCTTGGGAAATATTGATCAAGACATATGGTGATCATAAGCAGAAAACAGTGAAGCTGTAAGTGTTAAAGAGGAGGTTTGAAATCCTGATGATGGAAGACAGCGAGACAGTGGCTCAATACTTGAACAAAATTCAAGAGCTGGTGAATGCGATGAAATGCTGTGGTGATAAAGTGTCAGAACAACACGTGATACACAAGGTACTAAGATCACTTCCTCCTAAATTTGATCATTTAGTAATAACTATAGAGGAGACAAAGAATCTTGCGACATTGAAGATAGAGGAACTCCAACACTCTTTGGAAGCACACGAGTTTAGGATGGATGATCGCAAACACTGTCAAGAACAGGTGTTACAGGTCAGAACAACTTACAAGACAAAGGCCAAAGGCTTCAAGAAAGAAGGAAAGCACCGTAAGAAGCAAGAAGAGAAATCAGAAGATGAATCCAAGACTGGAAAAGATCAGAAGAAACAAGGAAAAGATGACAAGGAGTGGAAGAAGAAATTGAAGTGTTACAACTGTAAGAAGCTGGGCACTTTGCTCGTGAATGTTGGTATGGTAAAGGTGCCAAGAATAGGCCAAATAACCAAGCTAATCTGGCCCAAGATGCAGCCTCTTCTGATTCTGATGTGGTGTTACTTATGGCCAAAACCAGTAGCGCAGAACCATAGGAAATAACCTCCTGGTATCTAGACTCGGGGTGCTCCACTCATATGACAGGTAGACATGATTGGTTTATCAAACTTGATGATTCTTCGCAGGGAAAGATTAGATTCGCTGATGATAGCAGTCTAAATTCAGAAGGCAGTGGTCGTGTGGTATTAAGGGATTCAGGTGGCAGAGAAGTGGTGATTGATGGTGTTCTGTATGTACCAGGTTTAAAGACAAACCTGATCAGCCTTGGACAACTATTGCAGAAAGGCTTTATGATGGAAATGAAGAAGAATGGTCTAAATGTTTACGATCAATCAAAGAAACTGGTTATTCATGCAGATCTCTCTGAAAATAGAACTTTTCGTATTGCTATGATCACCCGAAAGCATCAATGTCTAGCCACAGCAGTAAACAAGGATGAGTGGATATGGCACAACAGATTTGGACACCTGAACTTTCAGCACTTATCGAATCTACAAACTAAGAATATGGTAAAGGGGCTTCCACCAATAAAGATTCCAGAAGAAGTGTGTAGAGAATGCATACAGTGCAAACAATCCAGGCCCAAATTCAAAGAATTCATCCCTACAAAAGCCACTGAAAAACTAGGAGTTATCTACTCGGATGTTTGTGGTCGCATGCAAGTGGAAACTCCTAGTGGGAATAGGTACATCCTCACTTTCATAGACGATCTGACTAGGAAAATGTGGATTTATCTGATCAAAAGGAAGAATGAAGTGTTTTCAGTATTCAAGAAGTTCAAAAGCTTGGTGGAACGACAAAGTGGCAGTAAGATCAAAGTTCTAAGGTCTGATGGTGGGGGGGAATATGCAGCACCGGAATTCAGTGACTTCTGTGAGAAAGAAGGTATTGTTCATGAGTTCACTCCTCCATACACTCCTCAACATAATGGGGCTGCAGAAAGAAGAAATAGAACTCTGCTCAACATGGTTAGATGTATGTTGAAAACCAAAAAGATGCCAAATTTCCTTTGGGGTGAAGCTGCAAATGCAGCAACATATGTGTTGAACATGTCACCAACAAGAAGATTGAAGTTGATGACGCCTGAGGAAGCATGGACAAGTGTCAAACCTGACGTTTCACACCTCAGGATTTTTGGGTCCATGTGTTACAAACACGTCCCTGATGCGTTAAGAAGAAAGCTGGATGATAAAAGCACACCCCAAGTGTTGATAGGCTATCATGAAACAGGTGGCTACAAATTATACGACCCAAATACAGAGCACGTGTCAACCAGCAGAGATGTGTATGTGGATGAGTCATCTAGCTGGGACTGGACAGTGGCAAGCACAAAAGCCACCACTTACGCTCCTAAGATAGCATTCGGAGAAGAAGAATCTGCAGATAAAGCCATCACCGAATTAGCCGTAAGGAAATCAGGTCGAAGATCACAACTCCCATCCTATCTTCAAGACTATGATATCACCCATGATGTGATCGTAACTTCTGACGGGAATCTAGTGCATTCTGCACTAATTGCTGAGTCAGAACCAATTACGTTTGAGGAGGCAGCCAGGGATGGGCATTGGTGGCAAGCAATGGAGGAGGAGATTGACTCCATCAAACGAAACAACACCTGGGAATTGGTAGAGTTACCTCTGAACAAAAAGCCCATTGCTCTCAAGTGGATCTATAAGGTCAAGGTGAACGCTAATGGTGAAATCGTGAGGCACAAGGCAAGGCTCGTGGCCAAAGGTTTCCTGCAAAAGGCTGGCATAGACTATGGAGAGGTTTATGCACCAGTGGCACGGATCGAAACTGTCAGGTTAGTGGTGGCTTTGGCAACGAACAAGGACTGGAGTTTGCATCAACTTGATGTAAAATCTGCGTTCTTGAATGGTCCGTTAGAAGAGGAAGTATATGTGCAGCAGCCCATTGGTTTTGTTCAGGAGACTGATAAGCACAAGGTGTATAAGCTCAATAAGGCTTTATACGGGTTAAAGCAAGCTCCAAGAGCTTGGAACAAACGGATTGACCAATTCTTTGAAGGAATTGGATTCATGAAATGCATATCAGAACATGGAGTATATGTGAAGAATGCTGAAGGCAGCAGAATCATCATCTGTTTATATGTTGATGATCTCTTGATCACTGGTAACAGCGAGAAGAGCATTGAGTCATGCAAAGCAGAACTGATGAAGGAGTTTGAAATGAATGATCTCGGAATGCTGAGTTATTTTCTTGGCATTGAGTTTACACAAACAAAATCTGGGGTAATCATGCACCAAACGAAATACACTCGTGATTTACTAAAGAAGTTCAGTATGGAGCAAAGCAATCCAACCACCACACCTGCTGAAACTGGTATGAAGCTGGAACACAGCCCTGATGAAGAAGGAGTAAATCCTGCAGTTTATAGAAGCATTGTAGGAAGCCTGAGATATCTGTGTAACACTCGTCCAGATTTGAGTTTCAGTGTAGGGGTTGTCAGTAGACACATGCAAGACCCCAAAGTAACACACCTATTGGCCGTAAAACGCATCATGAGATACTTGCATGGGACTGAACAGTTTGGGGTACTTCTGTGCAGAGGAAATGAAGAGCTGGTAGGATACTCAGATGCAGATTGGTGCGAGGATAAAACTGATCGGAGAAGCACAGCTGGATACGTATTTTTCTTGGGAAGGACCCCAATCTCTTGGAGTTCCACCAAGGAACCAGTAGTGGCACTCTCATCATGTGAAGCTGAATACATAGCAGCCTCTGAAGCTGCATGCCAAGCAATTTGGCTGGGTTCTCTGTTAAGAGAACTGGGAGTAAATCAGAGGTGCAAGCTGAGATTATTAGTTGACAATCAATCAGCCATAAACTTGGCAAAACATCCTACCTCTCACGGAAGAAGTAAACACATAGAGACAAGATTTCATTTTATCAGAGAGCAAGTTTCAAAAGAGAAGCTGGTAGTAGAACATTGCAAGTCAGAAGTGCAGTTTGCTGATATTCTTACAAAAGCCTTGAAACATACGAGGTTCAAGTTTCTTAGAGAAAGTATTGGAGTTGTAGATATATCCAATTTGGTTTGTATCTAGTTTAGTTTTGAGGGGGAATGTTGGTAGATGTCAAAAGCCAAACTATATTCTGTTGTTTCTGTTATTTTCGGTTATAACAGTTACTCGTTTTCTATATAAAATACTTTCTGCATTTCACGTAATATACAAGCTTCATATCTTTTAGTCAAACTCTGTGACCTCTCTCACTTTCTCTTTCCTTACGTAAATGTCCCCATTACATTGCCAGCTCTATGTTTAATAAATTCTAGCTGGAAGGCATACTCCACGAGATTCATCTTCCAAAAAAGTTCTTTCACAGTTAACAAGTTTCATCACATATTCTGCTGCAAACTAGTACTTTTTTTTAGCTTCACCAAAGCTTCTGCCAAGAACATATTCAACCCAATCTTCCAATACTTTTTTCTTCTCACATAACCATGCAGGTACAACAATCTGTGTCATCAACTTCATCACACAAGTCACTTAACCACCCTCCAGAGTTTTTTTCAACTATGGAGAACTCACTTCCATAATCACTACAATTGTTGTCCTCTTCAAACTCCTCTAGAGGCATGTTAAGATCCAGATAGGACCTTGATGATGATGACTTCATCACCTGCTTCAGTGTCTTGCATGATGCTTATTGCTTGGAACAAACTATTCTGCACAAGAAAATCTGCTTGATTTACATTATCAAGAAAAACAACTGAGTGTGGCTTTTTACTCAATTCCCAAGCAATATAGTCCACAACTGTTTTCCTCATAACCACATCATGACAATATGAATCTTGGAATTCAAAAACCGAGTTTGATGGATAAACGCAGTCAACTACAACAACCACCTACAGAGAAAAAATGTCATTCATGAGGGACCTAATATTGAATCCGTGATTGGCCAATATTATGTCATTTTGAACTTTATTTCCTCTTGTATTTTGGGGTATCTTGGAAGAACCTTTTGTTATTTGCTGTTGTATTTTGGTTAGCATTACGTATTTTGAACATCAATTTGGTACCCACTTCAATTAGCAACTTTTGTGTGTAGGAGAATAATATTGGGATGCATTTTGGATGAATATGATATTGCCTTATTATGCACAGATTGGGATTGTTCTCCGATGTAATTTCATTTTGTGTGCTTTCAGAAATTGACTTTAATGATCCAGGCAACCTTATTATTGCAACATGGTGTGTTGATTTAATCATCCAGCCAGGTGAAGCTTATTCACCAAATTGATTTACTTCCAATGTTCATTCATTACATAATTATAGTTGAAATAAAGTGACACGAGAATTTACTGAAAAAACTCAATTCATTTCGCAATCAAAATCCATTACAATAACATAAACCAAATACAAACTTTCGAACCCACTATACTGCATCCAGTTTACAACAAATCAAAAAAATTTGTACAACTTACAAACCAACATTACATTCACCAAACCCAGAAAACATATAACCCCTGTTAAAAAATTAACCCTTTTTTCAGATACCATAACTGATTTTTCAAGAGCATAGATTTTTCTCCTTTGTCTTCCTATGGTTGCATCTCTTTCATCTCACACCCCTATAAAAAATAGTAGGGGAGGAGACACTATTCTTTTGTGATGCCCACGAAGAACACGCACAATCCTCACTGCGAGACATTGAAAAATTGATTGGAAAGCACCTCTTAAGCTACGAACCACACACCACGAAACCACATCTTCAGGTCTGAACCAGCAAACAAATGGAGAGGAAGAAGAAGATGAGTTAGGACAAATTAACACTTCACCATTCATTAAATAATTTGTACACGTAACACTGTACAATTATTTTTTGTACACATCTTCTTCTTTCAATGACACGTATCCGTTATGCATTGCCACATTAACACAATCTTAACGCCGTTTCTGACAATCTAACGGAATGCACCTGATTTATGCACTTAAACTTATTTGGGTACCAAATTGACATCTTTTTTTCGCGGGGTACCAATTTGACACCCTTGACCTAAGGTGGGTACCTTACGAGTAATTAAACCTATGAAATATCATTTTCTTTTTGGGCTTGGAAGTGATTGTGATGTTGGCTTTAATGCTTATTTGAGTTACTATTAAATGCTCACATGCACTTGTCATAATCTTCGTACTCCAACCATATATAAGATGACAACATTGTCAATTCATTATAAACTATGAAAAATGGAAAACTTCCAAACTATAATATTTAGATGTATATAAATACGAAGACTCACCAATCTTGTCAGAAAAACATGTACACAGTTGGGGACCTAAGATCCAAGATCAGTGGGGTAATTAGGAGTAATTAAAAGTAATAAATGATTCTTTTAATTGAATTTTATAATTAATAATTAGGAGTTTCAATTTTAGATTTTAATTATAAATTATTTGGGTATCATTTTGATTATGTTGTAATAAGAAAATTTATTTCCGAAAATAAAATATTTTAAATACGGACAATTAATTTCTTTTAATATATAGGTAGAAGTCTCTTGTAACTATTGTTTAGTTTTTTTTTCTCTTACAATATTATGATTTGTTTTTCAAAATAAATAATAATATAATTGTTTAAAAAAATATTTGTAATAAGCCTCCTAAATAAACTATAAATTAATCTTGTAGTAATTTTATAAGTTCAACATAAAGCACTACGACAATACTTATAAGTTTTCATGTTTCATTGTTAAAAATTTCCAAAAGAGAAGTGGGTCAATAATAAATACACTTAAATACTAAGTTTTTTTTTTTCTATAAGGATAACTTTTTCTAGATACAATTTCACAATTCTATACCTTATTTCCCGCAAAAAAATGTGCAAGGCAATCCCAAAACATACTCAAAATTTTATTGTTAATAAAAATATTAGTATCATAAAGCTTGAGAGCTGACACTGCTGTTGGAAATTTCATCATAATTTCCCTCATGTAAACTCGAATTAGGAACTAAGCAAAAATATAAAATAATAACACAAAATATTTAGCATGATAATATCTTCTTTATTTATGAAGAAAAATATCATATAAAGCCATAGAGTTCTTAAAACTTCCACTATTATAATAATAAGGAAAAATACGTTTTTTGTCCCTGAAGTTTCACAAAAAATTACAAATGGTCCCTCACCAAAACTTTGTTACCGTTTGGTCTTCATATTTTCAAAATCAGTGGTATTGGTCCTTCTGTTAGGATGGTGTTAAAAAAAATTGGTGAGTGACAAACGACGTTCCACCTCAGTATAAGAGATGTTGATATGTCTTGTAAGAGATCTTTGACAGATGTTATTATAATTTCTTTTTCACTTAAATGATATATCAAAACGTGCGTTTAACCTTGAGTGAGTAGAGCTGAGTGGCAAATTTTTTACCTGAGTAAATCGCGACCACCACCAGTGTTACCTACGTGAATCGTGACTACCACCATTAGGGAGAACAATCTTCATTGCGCGACAGAGAAATTGGTTCTAGGTTTCAGAGAATGGTGGTTTCGTTTGGTTCTTTAATCGAAGTGGGAAATCTTGCAGACAAAGGGCATTTTGTTCGGTATCCCGTGGTGAAGATGAAGACGAAGGTATGGATTTAGGGTTCTTGTTTCTTCCATTTTTCAGAGATGGATTTTTTGATTTGAAATAGGTGTTTTCTTTGATTCATCTAGGGTTGTTGTATTTGTTTTAGTTATGGTTTGTGTTGGCTCCCATTTTTGTTTTATTTCGTGCATTTAGGGTTTCTATTTCTTCCATTTTTCAGAGATGGGTTTTCCGATTGCGTTATACCACATAAGGAAATTTGAATCCTTTAAAGGAAGGTTTCTGAGATACCAGGGAGGGGAAGAACATGTGGTCCATGGAGTGGATGCTGATAGGTGGTCATATTTCGAGGCATTGTCCATCTTAAAGGATGAATTTAAATATGACGGAATGGTGAAATTGTGGTGGAAGCCTAAAAGAGGTAGGATGGACAGAGATTTGAGGCCTCTGGTAACAAATAAAGATGTACTTCAATTGTTTGACTATACTGAAAGTAGAAAAGAAGAGGTCCAAATTTATGTAGAACATGTGCTTAGGACCGTTGAACCAATTGTATTTATTGAATGGACACAGAGTGGTACTGAGGGTGGTGGTGGTCAGGAGGGAGTTGTTGATCTTAATGAGAATGTTGGTCAGGAGGGAGCTGCTGGTCTTAGTGATAATGGTGGTCAGGAGGGAACTACCACTAGTGCAGTTTCATGTTTAGACAGCGCCCTATATGCCTCGGTTCTCCCACAAACGAGGTAAATAGAGAAGCGATGGCATTTTTGTGATTTAAAATAACTTTTATGCCTCATTTACGTAAAAACCGAGGCCTATGAGTGTTTATTCCTTGGTTATAATTCCAACTGAGGCAGTAATGCTATCAAAAAAATCCAACCTTCTTACTTTTTCAAAATTCAAAAATAATGACGCAGTTTTATGCCTCAAGTTCCACTCAACCAAGGCATATAAGTGTTACTATAGCGGGCTTCTTCACCCGAGGCCTATAATTGGCAGAATTTTTTCACGTGCCTTTTTTTTTATTTTGCGTGAGAATATGCCTCGGTTATTATTTGAACCGAGGCCTATTTAGGTTTATGCCTCGGTTTTGAATTAATCGAGGCAGTAAAGCCATTTAGGTTTAAAAACCCCAAATCGCAACATTGTTCCTGCGTCTTCTTCATTCGAAAAAAGGGCAGCCGCTGGTTCAGAGAATCCAGGTCGCGCCACCACTGATTTTGCTCCTCCACCGCACCAGTTGGCCATCAAATTGGCCGTTCTTGTTGCTCCTTCATTGCCAGCATGAGTCTCGCCCCTCTGTACGGTTCATTTTTATCCTTTTTTTTTTCGTTTTTGATTGAGCTCAATCACTTGTTTTTGCGCTTTTTTTGTATGTTGTTGAGTTTTCAAATTTGAATTTGAGTTTGTGATGATTTATGATAGAAAGCGGGTTTGTATTTTGATACAAATTAAGTTTGTCAATTTTTTGAAGCTTGTAAAGATGAGATTGTTGATGATGGAAAATACTTTGCTTTTAAAGATAGGATTGGTGATGATGAACTATGCAATATACTTTCTTTGCTTTTTGAAATTATGAAAAATTATGGTATATGAAAAATTATCACTTTTTCTTGCTTTTCCAAATTTCATAAGTTAGTTTTGAGTATATTATTTATTTTTTGTATGTTACATAAATTGATTTAGTTACATGCTAAAATAAATGTATGTTGTTGTATGTTTACTTAATTATGTATGCTTTAATAAATTGATTTATTTTGTTTATTTGAGATTGTTGTTTATTATACCATATGCTTTAGTTTCTGTGCCAACATATGAGGTATATACTGTGGCATAGGCATTTCAGTCTTTCCTCGCCTGACCTAAAGATTTGGTTGGTTCTATTTCTGACCCCTTGGTATGGATCCCCAAACTCACCTTATAGTACTTTGCATTTTAAGTTTACATGTTATTTATGTTCACAATCAAATTGTTTTTTTCATGTAATAATAGTCGCATGAAGTGGAAAGTCCTGAACCTAAAAAGATTCCAATAAGCATTACACCAACTTGCTGACATCATTAGTGATAAGCCAATGGTAGTTTCATGGGATTCTAATGTATTTGGGAGAGATAGTGACATCCCAATGTACCTGCATAAGCAAGATGTCTTAGAGCTTGCGTCGGGTACAAAAGAACTGAATATTATCCTTATTCAGTTATGGATGATGTAAGCATCTAAACTATTCATTATGTTTAATTAATTTATCTATTAACTTATATTAAATAAATGTTTTTGTCCATGTATATGTTTGGTGTCAGTAACAATATGGGGTTGAGTGATGTATATGGGTTCATAGACCCCCAACTCACTCATGTAGGCAATAAATTTGATGACATTCAAGCATACGTCACCCAATGCTTTGGACGAGGGAAGGAAATATATTTTGTCCCTTCTATTTTTGGGTAAGTGTAGTTTGTTGACTTCTAATTATAATCTATTATTTTAAGGTACAACAATAAATTTTGTTTTGATTGTAGGCATCATGGCAACTAGTTGTGATTTCAATGAAGGACAACGTTGTTGTGTGGCTTTGTTCCTTGCAATGGCCTCCTCCTAACCATCTCAGACAAGTTATAGATTGGTAAGAACCTCAATTTTATGAACTTTCTTTCTTATATAATTGAATCTTAACACTTTACCTTTTTCATAGTTCAATCGCTGCGCATAACATGTTGTTAGGGAAATCAACTGCTATGACCAAAAGGCTAGTATGGTTGGGCCTCCAGGTTTGCTATTTTGGTCTACAGTATTATAATTATTCAATTTCTTTTCTTCATCAATTATTTATAAATGTGCATTCATTGTAGTGTAATTTACAAACCAGCTCATATGAGTGCGATTACTATGTAATGCAATGGATATCAACCATTGTACGTGCTCATATCACAAGTGGTTGGGAAGCGCTAATAATTTCACTATATCAAATACTTATCTGCAATTTTGTCTTAGTTTATATACTAATTTAAATTATTCTCTTGTGTGTAGAGATTCAGTACCAGTACATCAATCCCCGTCAAGTCCATCAAATATTTAAGGATAGCTTTGGCAAAGTACATTATACAAATGTACAATAGTACTTAGTATATTTGTTTATGGAAGCATATGATATTGTAATGAGTGCTACATTAATATGAATAGTATTTAAGTATTGTAATGAGTCCATCAATTGTAATATGATATTGTTTCTGGCTGGTTCTGGTTTTCTGGTTTAAAATTTACAAGTTAAATGTGCTAGATTTGAATCAAATAAGACCAGAATTAATATATATATATATAAAAAATAAAAGAAAAAAATATATATATATATATATATATATATATATATATATATATATATATATACCTTTATGCCTCGGTTGTAACCAAAATCGAGGCAAAAGATTATTTGAATTTTTTTTAAATGGTCATATGCCTCGGTTGAACAAGACCCAAGCCAGTAAAAGTAACTTTTTGCCGCGGTTAAAACAGACCCAAGGTAGAAAGTATATTCAATTTTCTCTTTTTTTTTTGAATTTCTGATACCCAATAGGCCTCGGTTAGGCGTAAATCGAGGCAGTAAATATTAAATATGCCTCGGGTTTGTAACCGAGGCATAAAGTACTATCTTTTTACCTCGGTAATATATGCCTCGGTTGCGCACCCGAAGCCAAAAGCTAGAAATAACCGCTGTCATTTCCCTTTCCTGCACTAGTAAGCTGCTCTTAATGAGAATGGTTGTTAGGGGGAGTTGTTGGTCTTAATGAGAAGGTTGGTCAGGAGGATCATGTTCGTGATGTTAATAATAAAATGGTTAATGAACTTGAGGATGGGATTGATGTAGTAGGGAATGTTGATGTTCAAGCTCGGGATCATGATGAAGTTGTTAATGAAGATGCTCACGGACAGGCTGGGTTAAATGCTGCTACTATGGATGATGTAAATGTGGCTGCAAATGTGGATGTCCAAAATGGTGATGATAGTGCAGTTGAAAATGGATATGAAGTGTTGGATGAAAGTGAAGAAGAAGTTCATAGAGACATTGATGATTATTTTGGATGCAATGATACACCACGCAGGAACATAAGAGATGTTCTTCAAAGGTGGTCTAATATGAGAAAGAATAGGAGAAAAAGGAAGCTTTCAACTAGTGCAAGTGCTGGTGGTTTTGAAACACCCCAATTTGGTGGAAATCATGACATGGATGCAACATATAGCACAAATGAATTACAAAGTGATATGGAGTGTGAAGGGGAGGAAGTGCAAAAGAACCCAATGTTTAAAGCTGACAACATGGGAAGAGACTTCAAATTCTGCTTGGGAATGGAGTTTTGTTCCCTTAAAAAGTTTAAACAAGCTCTCAAGGAGTACTCAGCACTGAATGGGAGAAAGGTCATTTCTCTTAAAAATGATGACATTAGAGTTAGGGCTATTTGTAAAAAGAAATCTGGTTTTCTGATTCTATGTAGTAAAGTTGGAGGCAGCCACACATTTTGGGTGAAAACATTGGTTGATTCACATAGTTGTGGGAGGGTATTTGCGAATAGGAATGCAAACAAGGATTGGGTTTCAAAAATTGTTGCTGACAAGTACAAAAATGTAGGCTAGATGATTATAAATGAAATTATAGATGACATAAAGAAGACTTACAGTGTTGAGATTAGTAGGTGGAGGGCTGTGAAAGGAAAACAAATTGCCATGAACATTGTAAAAAGGGATGGGAGAAGCAATATAGCTTGTTGTATGACTATGTTGCAGAGTTGGAAATAGTGTCTGTTGGGGACATTGTGCTTCGCGCAAAGAGAAAAGGTGAAAAGTGTTGTCGCCGGCAAGGTTCCCAGCGTCGTTGTCAATGAGGTTCCCGACGTCGTCGCCGGTAGTGTCATCAACAGTCCGTGGTGGCCAAAAAAGGATGAACACATGTCTCTTGCTGTTGGAGTCGTGGTGGTCTACGGTGATGAGGAAAAGAGGCTGCCATAATGAGCTTTAATCATGAGTAGGGTGAGAATAAAAATTGTATCTGTTTACGTTTACTAGTCTTGCACCTCTTATGTTATGTTGTATCTGTTTACGTTTACTCATTGCACCCTTGCTATTTATGCTTTGCACTCCTTATGTCATTGGTCCCCATTTGTTGATTGCACCCCACTTTTCACAATTCACACCCCTCCTTCTAAGTTCACTCTACTTCCAGCTTTTACTCGCTGCATTCTCACCTTTAATAACCACACCACATTTACTTCATGCACCTCACATATTACTCATGCACCCTCCTATTTTCGTTTTTTCAATTTTATCCTTTTTTATTAAATTCTACCTTTATAATTTTCTAAAAAAAAGAAAAAATATTTTAAATTATAAAAAATTACAAAAAAATAGAAAAATCTAAAAAATGAAAAATGTTCTCTTTTGCTTTATTGTGTTTGTCTGGTCGTTCACACCGTGTTGCACTCATTTTCAAAAATACCAAAAATAGTTTTTTTCTCCTTTAGTGTTTGTCTGATCGCCCGCACCGTGTGACACTCATTTTCAAAAATACCAAAAATAGTTTTATTTCCACTTTAGTGTCTGTCCGACCGCCCGCACTGTCTGAGACTCACTTTCAAAAATACCAGAAATAATTTTCTTTCTCTTTTAGTGTTTGTCCGACCGCTCGCGTCGTTTGATACATATTTTCAAGTAATTCAAAAATACCAAAAAATATAAAATAAAAAATATCAACATTTTCAAATAAAAATCTTTATTAAGAACTACGTGATCCTTGATTCTCCATTGCGAGATACGTAGGAGCAAGGTCAGTCATTGTCAGGTTCACCTCCAAAAAATTAAATCATTTTCCAAATAGTTTTCTAAATCTTCCAAATCGTTTTTCTTAAGAATTACGTGATCTTTAATTTTCCACTGTGAGATACATAGGAGCATGGCCAGTCTTTTTCAGGTTCACTTCCAAGAAATCAAATCATTTTTCTCAATTGTTTTCCAAATATCTTTTAAAGAACAATGTAACCCTGATTTCTCATTTTGAATGGGAATACGTAGGACCAAGGTCAATCCTTGTCGGGTCCCAAAAATTAAAAAAATGTTTTTGCTTCTTTTTAGCATTATTGTCTTATTATTTTGGGGGAAAATTAAAATTTCGAAAACCACATCAACTTTGCATTTTTAATTAAAGTTACCACCATCGGGCAAGTGTTGTAGGGTGTTAACACCTTCCCTATGCGTAACCGACTTTCAGATCCAAAAATCTGGTTTTTTTTAAAACTTGTTTTATTCTCATGGTTTTCCATAGTTTTCTAGAATAACTATGGTGATGACTCCAAATCTCTTTTCAAACTCGTTTTCTTTTTTGGTTTGTCATCCCGTCGCGATTTCGGTTGTGACAATTATGTTATATTATTATTATTAAAAAAATGACATTATGTTTGAACTCATTAAGGATTTCTCATCCTAAAGTGGGAGAATGTTAGAATTAATTGACAAATTAATTCTATTATGTGACTCATTTGAAATATTATGATGGGCCCAATTGCGATTTAATAAAATATAAAGACCTATTTGTTATTATGGAAAGTCGTAATAAAATAAAGGGTTAAATATGTTTTTGGTCCCTCAAGTTTCAGTGAATTTTGGAATTAGTCAATTTTCGAAACTTTATACCAATTTAGTCCTTCATCTTTAAAATTCCTGGATTTAGTCCTTTTTACCAAATTTTGTTAAGTTTATTTGACATGTTAAATGCATTTTATGATAATATTTGAGTTAACATTGAAGCAAAAATGTGTCAAACGATATAAATAATTCAAATATTATCATGAAATGTGTTTGAAACATCAGATAAACTTAACAAATTTTGGTTAAAAGGACTAAATTCGCGTATTTTTAAAGATGAAAGACTAAATTGGTCAAAATATTTGAAGAGGGACTAATTTCAAATTTCACTGAAACTTGAGGGACCAAATGATGAATGATTCACCCCAACCAAGGATGGAGGCACATGCTTAAGAAGACTAAGCATGTTTATAAAGGAAGTTAACTAATCCTTCATCCCTTTCATTTGTGTTTGTTATTTTTGATTCCCTAAGTTGACTTAGTTAAATCAACTTTAGTTGACTTGTTGACCTTTGACTAGGTTTGACTTTTTGACTATAGTTGACTTGACTTAAGCCAACATGCTAATCTATGTTTATTTGCTTTGTAGGTTAATTAGGAGTAAGAAACCAATGCTACGTGGCGCATGGTGATTGGGGAGCATAAATGATGTGGAGGAGAGAGTAAAGCAAAGACATAAAGCATAAAGTAAAAGGCATGAAGCAAGTGTACCTATGTACCTTTGGTCTCCTTTGTTTTTAGCACACTTTGGCCACTTTTTGGAGACATATGAGCAGTGGCGGAACTTCAACAAAAATTTTAGGGGAGTGAATACTTTTAAGCCTTATCTTGCATAGCAAGTGGCGGCACCCATCCACTCATCTTCAAGGTTGCCATGGCTTCTAGCCTAGCCTTGTAGTGGCGTGTTTCTCACATTTTTACCATTTCTTTCCTTTCCATTTTATATTTTCTTCTTTCTTTAATTGTTCTTGGTTTTCTATGGTTTATGTGCTTTCCATTTCCTTTTTGTTTTGAGTCAATTCATCATCTTCTTCTCTTGAGCTTTGTGAAAGGAACCTTCACATCTAGATAGTTTGCTATCTTAATGTCCAACGGAGATTTCACTTAGCTTTCTTAATCAACTCACACCATATTCAATAATCTTAAAAAGGAACAAGATAATCCTTCATCACCAAAAACATATTTAACCCTAAAATAAAACAAAGTTCAGCCCAACTTGATGGACGTTGGCTTATAAAAGGATATTAGGGTTCTGTCTCTGATCATAAGGTTCTCTCACAATAAACCATCAAGAAAGAGAGTGTGAAAGGAGTAACAAAGACAAAAAGATAGATTGGAAATAGAGTGGGAAAAGGAGGTTGAAGAATAAAGATTGAATAACGCATTATTATTGGATCTCTCATGAATCAAGATTAGTATCCTATTATGATTTATCTGCGTGAATGTGTAATTATATGCGTGAACATATGAGAATAATAAATCTTAAAATCCTATAATAATTTTCTATAATAAAGTATTATTGTACGGAAACTAAAGAATAATTTACACGGTCTTCTCTCAACAATCAGGAAAAAACTTCACTACCTTTTAGACACTGGAATGAAGTTAATGCAGTACAACCTCTCTCTTATTGTTATAGTCAAGTCAACGGGGCAAGGAAAACGGTCTTGCTCAACCACAAGCACGACCAACATATGTGGACAAGGATATTTCTTTTATACAAATATCACAAAAATAAGAATACGTGAAACCAAGAATTTATGATCATCGGTACAATGCAACATATAGCAAAAAGAAAACATTAAAAATCAGATATCTCAAATCTTTAGTTTTTTATTTAATTTCAGTTTTATACTGAATCTAGAATTAAGAAGTTTTCAAATGTGTAAAACATGTCTTTCATCCATCCCCTCATTTGCAGCCAAAACACATGAGCCACCTCCAGAAACCTAAATCAAACAACAACAAAGTGAAAGTCACATATAAGTGAAGCTGATTCAAATATAGTTAATTAAAAAATTTGATTACAAATAGATGTATGTACCTTACGATTTTAGAATAATCGAGAGAGTAGTAATGGAAACAACAAGAAACAGTAATTGATGTGTACCTTTTTGATGCTCCAAGTGGAGCATCTCCTTTTGATCTCTTGCAGTCTGAACTTTTAAGATGGTGTCGAGAAGCTTACGAAAGGATTCATCAAATGCGTGCAGATCAGCCATGTAATGAGATTTGGAAGTCCAGCGGACATTGGAAGACTCCTTCAAAAGCTTGGTTCCCTCTTCCATCTTGGTTATCAGTGATTCCAGCTCCTCCCTTGAGCGTCCCATCTCCTGGTTGAGACGTTCCATCTCTCTGATCGCAGGTTCTATCGACTTTAGGGTGGATTCCAGGGTCACCAAGTCGAAACTTTTCCTCTTCTTGAACATGGAGGGATTGTTCTTCCTTGCTTCTTCTATGGCTTTTACAAACTCAGCCAACGCAATTCCCACACCTCTCGCTACTATCGAAACCAATTGCATGCCCTCCATGATTCGCACTTTGCACGAATCAACCACAACCAACACAAGCTACATGATTCATTGCTTCTGCTATGGCTGTTATATATGCAGTTTCATCTTAACTTCCCCCACACTTGTTCTATTTCACTCAACCAAACGCGTTTTACAAGAGTGACTATTCTTTTATAATATTCTTGGGTAGATATTCAATGAAGCAGCACAAGCATAAATGTATAAATATATATTATTTAAATTCTGTTAATGATTGAAATAAATAAGTCTATCTAATAGTTGTCGTATGTATGAGATTACTATTAAATTTAATTAACTTTAATTTATTATGTAATTAATCTTGAAAGGCAGCATTTAACTTGTAGTATTTATTTTGTAAAATTTAAAATTTCTAATGATTAAAATATTAATGTTAATATTTGTAGAGGTGAAAATTACTAAAAAAAATTATTTTAATAATGGATTGATTTAAAACAAAATTAACAAAATTAGTTAAAAACTTTATAATCAAATTATTTGTTTCTTGTTATATTAAAACTGAATACTTTTATTATTTATTGTGCTAAACATCT
>Ga0214542_1002976_pt1 | contig 34935 bp, 15 predicted proteins | sample CNSS1metaG_FD_160096 | JGI IMG/M metagenome (GOLD analysis project Ga0214542, IMG submission 160096) | Root nodule microbial communities from cowpea collected in UCLA plant growth center, Los Angeles, California, USA - CNSS1 | ecosystem: Host-associated > Plants > Roots > Nodule | place: USA...
CAACACTGTTTACTTTCAAAGTATGTCTCATCACTTATACCTTATTCCTTCAACTAACCTTTGTCATGGCTAATTATTTTATTAACTTTCTGATCAGTATCTCACTCTTTCACATCTTTTTGTTCATCTATTACGTGAAATGTGTTATAATATTAAAAAAATGCCCATGTTTGATGGAAACTTAAACTAATTGGAAGTAATAGTGGACTTATTTATACTTGATGATAACTAGATTTCTCACATGATATTCACTGTATCCAGCTTACAAACACCAATTATTTTTAACTATTTTGATATTAGCATTAAATGTTACAGTATTCATTCATTCATTTATTTTATTGTAGTTACTTTAAAATATATGTCCAGAAACAACAATAAATAAAATTGATTATTCTACACATATGCTGGTAAATTTAATGTAATTCACAATATTTTTTTATTTTAATTTAAGAATGGAAATTTTTTTAAACAAACTTTATATATCAGTATATTTTACTTTTAAATTTAGTTATTAAAATATATTTCCCAAAATAATAATAATAATAATAATAATAATATTAATGATAATTAATTAAAGATAATGACGTCATAAACATGAAGCCATAATTAAGATGATGCAGATTTTTTATTTATTTATAATTAAGGATAAAAGTTAAGAGTACGGGGTGTTTTTTGGGGACATAAACCTTAAAAATGAAGAAACATATAATTATCTAAAACAAATTATATGATATTATAACTTTAAACTAAAATAAAGAAATAAATTACGAGAACATTTATTTTAGGTGAATACATTACTTTAATTATTATTAAAATTTATGTGAAAATATACTAAAGCATGCTACAAATTTGAACAATAGGTACATTAGGTTGTCATGGATCAAAAGCTTCTAAGCACAATATAAAAGCTGAAATACAGTATAATCCTTTGAGGTTTCAACAATCAGCTTTTAATCATCACTACAAAAGCATTGAAAGAGGAGCAACATCTGAAGAAACCAATAAAATTTATGTTGTGAAAGCCGACTCTGTTCCATCTTCTGAGTCAGAATCTGAAGCTTCCAACTCCAAAAGCATTGTGGAGTCTGTCAAAGATTTTATGGCCGTTTTGTACCAATTTATTTACCCTTACGCATTGTATGGTCGAGTAAGTACAAACTTTTCCATCACTCTCATGATTAATATTCCAAAGTTATTGTCAATACTGTTTTTTTTTTCCTTTCTATTAAATTCTGATTTGGATATTGTTTTAAATTAACTTTATCTGTATTTTATAGACATCTGTTGCAATTTCTGCGTCTCTCGTTGCAGTAGAAAGACTATCAGATATATCTCCCTTGTTTTTTATTGGTTTGTTACAGGTCAGACTCCAAATATATTATTTTTTTAAAGACAATTGAAAACTACCCTTTAACTTCAATAAAAAACATTCTTTGGAGTTGTTTTTTCTAATGTTTCAGGCTTTGTTACCTCACTTGTTTATGGATCTTTACGTTAATGGAGTGAATCAAGTGTTTGATTTTGAAATAGACAAGGTATGAAACTTACTATATATAAAATACTTTGGATCATTCATAAATGATTTCTTTATTTGTTTGTTTTATATACCGTTTGTATATATTCCATTAAAACATATAATAAAAAATTGTTGTTGTATAAGATTGATCTAAAGTTAAATATTCAGAAACATATATAAAGACAAAGTTTAGACAAGAACGTCACAGATACAACAATTTGAACAATTTATATAATTCTCACTTTCAAACTCCTTTTCATATAATTGAGGTTTACTGACATACTCCAACATTTTTCTTAATGGGAGGCATCACCAAACTGCAGGTCCCAAAATTTGACCAAAAACCTAACCATTTTTCTTATTTTAATTAATTCAGTTTATGGACATTCAAGTAATTTTACATGTATTTTATATATTATCGAATTAATTAAAATAATTGAAAATATAGTTGTATTTTTCGAACAGTTTGTTTAATGTACTTCAACCTTGAAAATGGTGAGAGTACTTAAAAAGTCCCTTTATATTTTCTTGTAAAAAAATAAGGTTAAATTATATCTTTGATCCCCATTTTCTAGAAAATATTAATTTGGTCCCTCTATTTTTTTTATATCAATTTGGTTCCTATTTTGAAAAATTTGATGTAATAAAGTCCTTTTCATTAATGGTGTATAAAAAAATGCTTCCATTAGTAACCAATTTTAGTGACCAAAAGTTGTTAGTTACTATAATTATTAATTTAAATACAAGTTTACAAAGTAAAAAAATTATTGGTTACTAAAACAGTTACTATTATCAATAAAAAATTATAATTGGTCACTAAATCGGTTTTTAAGATTAGCTACCATAGTTTTGGCTATCAAAATAACTTAGTTACTAAATTGCTCTCTAATTAATTAGTGACAAATTTAGTAACCAATTATAATTTTTTATTTATATTAGTGACAAAATTAGTAACCAATTATAATTTTTTATTTATATTAGTGACTATTTTAATAACCAATAAATTCTAATTTTGTAAATTGGTATCTAAATTGGTCACTATAGTGACTAACAACTTTTAGTCACTAAAATTGGTTACTAATAAGACATTTTCTTGTAGTGTAACGACGTTAAATGGGATGTTATGTGTCAGTTCCTGAATTTTTTGATTTTTTTTTTATTTTTTTAAAATTTTAAAAAGAAATAAAAATTTGTCACGTGTCAAACTGACATCGTGTCACATGGCGATGACAGTGCCACATGTCACTATTATGCTAGGTGTCATTTTCCTATTCTCAATTTGGTTCCAGTATTTTAATTTTTGTCTCAATTTAATCCCAATTTTTATAAAAGTTGAGAATTTTATCCCTTTCTAAATTAAAACCAAATTTAATTTCTATATAAATGTACATAAATATTTCTATCAAAATTGATATTTCAAGTAAATATTTTTAACAAGAAGAAGTTTATTTAAATTTAAATTTTACATTGAACTTTACTGAAAATTGTTTTAAAGTTGTTAATAGAAAATAATGCTAATAAAAAAAATCATAAATTATATTGATATTTTATTACATCATATTTTAATATTTTTTTTATTTGAATTTATATTTTAAATAATTGCATATTTTTAAAATGTGTAAAATTTAATAATTTCTATACAAATATTTTAGTTGGTGTAAAAATAACAATTATATAAATTTTAAAAAATTAACTAGTTTATGTAACAATAAAAAAAATAAATTTAAAATTTGGAAACGATTTTAAGTAAAATTGAATGTGAAACAAATTTAAATAAACTTAGTTTTGTTAAAAATATATAATAAAAATATCAATTTGAATAAAAAATCAAATTTAATAAAATATTTGTATAACATTTATATAAAAGTTAATTTTTGTTTTAATTTGGAGGAAGACGAAATTGTATAATTTTTACAAAAATTAGGACTAAATTGAAACAAAAATTAAAATACAGGATTAACTTGAGAATGAAAAAAAATGACATCTGGCATAATAGTGACACGTGGTACCTCAATTAATGCCGTTACTACACCATTAACGGAAAAAAGACTTGATTCCATCAAATTTCCCAAAATAAGGATCAAATTGAGATATAAAAAATAAATGGACCAAATTGATATTTTGCTACGAAAATGGGAACCAAAAATATAATTTAACAAAAAAATAATCCCTCAAATCTAAATTACTATATCCTTTGATAGGATGGTGAAAGGATGTAACTTCTTATAGTTTACAAATCTTTTGGATGTTTTTTAGAAGTAATCTATGTTACATGTTTTATTGCAGATAAACAAACCATATCTTCCATTGGCTTCTGGCAAAATATCCTTCAGAAGTTGCGCCCTTATTGTTGCCTTATCTGCAATTTTGGTGCCATATAGATCCATCACTTTTTATAATAAAAGATTTTAAGATGAGCTTCATAGAAAAATGAGAGTTACTGTTTTATTCTGTTTTACAGGGTTTAGGGCTTAACTTGATGATAGGTTCTCCTGCATTGATTTCCAACTTTGTGTTGAGCGTTATATTATGGACTTGCTATTCTGTGAATGTGAGTTCTTTCTAATTGCCTTTAAACAGTGTATTATGTTTTAAGGTATAAGTATTCTTATATATATATTCTGCAGTTGCCTTTCTTACGATGGAAGCAATATCCGGTGGCGGCATCATTACTCATGTTTGTTTGTTGGACATGTATAATTCCAATTTCATACTTCCTTCATATGCAGGTTCTGTCCTATTATCACTAATCTTTTCCTGTTATAGATCTTAGTTTTGAATAACCATGTTCCAACTTGTATAATAACATTTTTGTGTTAGTTTCATTTGATACACAATCAACAATTTTGAATCCACCAATTAGAAATGGGTTTAAAAGCATATGAGTGAGAAAGTTGAAGAAATGATGAAATATTGAGATAAGAATTGGATGTGTTATATTATATCACAACCCCTTTCGTGTGTTATTAAATTGCTAATAGATATGTAACAAATGTTCAGACGTTTGTGTTGAAGAGGCCAGTTGCGTTTACAAGATCATTCATTGTTTTTCTCTTGTTCATGAGTTTCTACTCTACTGGTATAGCATTATCCAAGGTAAAATGTCTTTATTTTCTCAGGACATGTGTTAATTTTCCAACATCAGCTTTTTTGTCGAATAATGTAAAAGCTTATATTGGATTTGTGTAGGATATACCTGACGTAGAAGGAGATATAAAACATGGCGTTGATTCTTTTGCAGCACGTTTAGGCCAGAAAAAAGTATATATGTTTCTTAAATTCAATGTTTTCTTTTTTTGTTATATGACATTTGACTGATTGTAATTCTTTGATAGGTATTTTGGATTTCTGTTTTCCTTTATGAAATGGCATTTGGAGTTGCCTTCTTGGCAGGAGCATCATCATCATCTCCCTTTTGGATTAAATTTGTGACGGTAATATTTCTCTAAAAAAGTTGTCTTTACTGCATACATTATTCCAACTTTTTAATCTCGATGTGAAGCATACATATGAATATAAATTTATTTAAACTTTTAACAATGTTTAAAACTGAATCTATGGTATGTTGTAGTGTCTGGGAAATGTTGTTCTTGGTTCAATTCTGTGGTACCAGACCAAATACGTAGACGTGACAAATCCAGCTTCTGGTAGATCCTTCTATTCATTGAACTGGAAGGTAATAATTCTTCTTATAAAGATTGTTTAGCATTTGAATAGTTCAATATCAATTTTATTATAATTAAGGAAAGAGTTATTTAATTACATAAGTACTTATGTGTTTGTTTTTGCAGTTGATGATGGGTGCACACGTTCTCCTTCCTTTAATTAGATAAGGGGTGTGTCACTGAAGATTATTAAAGCAACGATGCAACAGAATAACATGTCTCAGTTAAATAACATGTGCAACAGAAGATTATTGAAGCATCTAAATTTATTGAAGCAATTTCCCTAGATACATGAGTTCCTTTAAGAATATGATATGAGTGCACTGGATTTCTTTGAGTGTTATTTTATAAATACACCCGATAATATAGAATCACCTAGCACAAGTCTTTCGTTTTCTATTGCCAAATATTTACTAGCATATATTTTTTTCAGTCAAAGGAACAGTTTTTTATTTTTTATTTTTCCTTTAACAAGTTTAAAACAATTTAAATTCGTTATCTTATAATTATCTTTTTCTGTCAGTTTGAATCAAACACTATAATCGCTCGTTGATTCAAATTTAATAAGCGTAGATGTAAACACCTCATTTCGTCCGATAATAATCATATACAATAAGAAAATAATAGAAAAAATACTATAGAATTAACTTTAAAAATTTGAAAAAATAATAATGAATTTTTACATCTATACTAATATATACATAGAAAATCTGGTTTAACAAAGTCCAAATTCAAAATCACAAAACTTACCTTCGATACAAATAAGGAAGTGAATAAAATATAGTTTTGACAATTGTAAATACTCTATATTTTGTTACATACTAACTGCTTGATAAAAATATTTTTTTTTTTGTGTTTTGATGAATTTTTGTCTAAGTGAGTATTGATTTGCGAGAGTTATCGAGTGTTGCACAAATCTCATAGGAAAACGATATTTGGACTTTCAACTTTATTATTTGTACAATTTGATATACTTGTCAATATCATAATAAAAAACTAAAGTTCAATAATCAAATTCTAAATTCCTCAACATATTAAGAGTTACAATCTTCAAAAGGCCTTTAAACTCAATATCCTTATTAGAAATTCTTGCTTTGGAAGATTTAGTATGAACTCTCATTAGCCTATCCCGACCAAGTTTCCTTATAGTTTGAACTGACTCATTATCCTCCTCTGAATTAGAATCCTCCCTCTCATCATGCATTTTACCCCATTTCGAGGTTATTTTCAATTTCTCTGCAAAACGAGCTTTCTTACACTGCATTAAAACTACAATGAGGTTAATTTAAATGTTGTAAACCTTTCAAACTATTGACAATGGATATGACATCCTCCAAAGAAGACAAATTAGCAAGAAACCAGAATCCACTCGCACACCACCACCAGTAGAAACATTATCATTCACCATATATAGGAACCACATGATTCACCACAAGCACCACATGCTCCACCACATGCTCAATCATAGGCTTAACAATAAGTCCACCACCACAGCAAGCTCCAAAATAGACTACATAGCAGGCTCCACAACAACCTACCACACTACAAAACAATGTCTCATTAACAACATATTTTAGAAACCAAAAGTTGTTAGTCATTATAATGAACAATTTAGATACCAATTTACAAAATAAAAAATTATAATTGGTTGTGGAATTGGAAAATTGGGAAAAATTCAATTGTTAATAATTAATTAGATATAATTAATTTATTTATATATGAAATTATCAACAGAAAATGTCTGTCAAATAATCTAAAATTGATCAAATATGTTAATTATTGGAGAGATATTACATTATAAAAAAAAAAGATTTGAGCAACAGAAAAATCTGGTCTAAGTCCTATATAAAGACACCAAGGAAAGCAAAAAAATAAACTTTGGAGCTTAGGAACCCTTTGAGGGGCCTAATTTCGTCCCCTCTCACCTTTCACGTTCTCCACCCTCTCCTCTTCTATTTTCATGTTATTTCTACATTCCATGGAGTGTTAAGCCTATGAGATTGATTATATTGCAGTTTCTTAATTGGATTCTAAGATTAGATGAATAAATTTGTTTGTTCTTTTAATTCTTGTTGTGTTTTATTTTTGTATCTTTTTAAGTAAAAGTAATTATTTTTATCTTTTAGCAAGTTAGCACGATATTAAATCTGCATAACATAATAATGATATGAGTCCAATGGTTTTTAATTTTAATTGAGAAGTTACTTTGATTAAAATTATAAACTTTTATATGGTTGAATAAGTTTTTGCCAATGATTAAGAAGTTACTTTGATTAAAGGTGAAAATTTTCATTTGAATTAATCAAAAAGTTACTTTGACTAAGTAGCTTTTTACTAGATATAAAAGGAAAAATAATATACATTAGACAAAGTAATATTTTATTGAGAAGTTATTTTGATTAAATTTGCTATGATTAATTTTTTTTTCTCTGTTATTGCAAGACACACTAAGACTTCTTTGTTAAATTTTTTCTCTGTTAAAGCTTCATCAAATCCTTATTCTTCGAAACTATTTTTGCCAACAAATGAAACACCCAACAACGTCTTTGCTCCAGCCAATCTAGGATGTGATGAATCAACCCACCACTGCCTCCATGTTGCAAGCCAAACCTCAAACGCTCCACATCACCAAAATTGTTTCATCTAAGAGTGTGGTACTTTCCTAAAATTTGGACCATTTCTTAATTCTGTGTTGTCTTCTTAAATTCTAACTTCCCCATCCGTAGGCATGGAAACTCTACTAAAAAATTATGAAGATATCTTTCAAAACAACCTTAAAGGATTTCCACATTCATTCAACATCAAATAGATTTAATTTCAAGGACACCATTACCCCCCAAAACCTGCGCATAGGAGCAATCAAAAGAAGGCAAGGAGATAAGGACGAGTATAAATTTTATTAGTAAACAAGGGATGTCCATGAAAGCATGGGCTCATGTGGCATGCATGTAATACTTGTATATAAAAGAGACATGAGTTGGTGTATGCATAAAAATTGTAGAGTTATAGAAAATAAACCATTAAATATCATCATCCCATCCCATCTCATGAGTACACAAAATAAATCTCGCGATTCCGGCAAAGCCTTGAAGAGCCGCAAAGGCCGATGCTCCAAGAACTTTTGTACCTATATTGGAAACACCCAACAATGGGTTAGCACCATCTCGTCAATAGCGACATCGATAATATTAAGTTCGACATCAAACACAGGAAAAATACAAATAAAGAATTCAAAAGAATAACCACTGATAAGACAAAGGTATATTTAACTTTATTCTGGTACCAAGAGTAAAACTAATGCAAAAAGAAGGGATAATTACTAACCTTCCCCCATTGTCAGTGTTATGAGAATCTTTTAATGTGTTTTCTGTTTTAAATTCTAACTCTCTGATATAATAAATTGTTGTCAATTATATTGAATTATAATATCAAAATTTATACAACAATTATAAAATTAATTTCCAAATGGACTATATTTATGAAATAATTGACCATGTGAATATGTCACATTATCCCACTTATCACATAATTGAGGAATTTTCAACAACAATCACTTTACGTCTAAGCAATGCAGAAATTTACCTGTAATGTGTTGGTCACTTGAAACAAGATTAACGTTGTTAGAAAAGAGAGACTATATCCATTGTTTTAGGATGTAAAGGGATTACATAAGATCAAAGTTTCAAACATACATCGATTACAATTTTCTTCTTATAATAATTAAGGGATAGAAATATATTTAATACTGTATAAAAATACCTATATTATATTATTTTTATTTTAAGAAAACAGAATATTACAATATAGGAAAAGCTAATATATTTAGATAGCCGGATATTGTGACTTAAAAGTATGTGAAAGTTAATCAATTAATTTTTAAATGATTAAAAAATTGTTTTAATTTTCTCTTGTCTGGTTTTCTTTTTTCGAACCTTATATAATATCTTATTTAGCATTAATGGACTTTTAGCTTAAAATATACATCATAAAAATGTCCATGTAATTGACAAAGTCTCTCCAAACCTTTTAAACCTTTACGTTGTAACTTTATTAAAATCTAAACAACTAAATCCTGATACAAAAGTCTTTTAAATCTTTCTTATATGCGTGACCGTTGTATTGATTTAATTATTTTGCAATTGTTTGCCGGTAAAATTTAAACTGTGTGCGTCGTAATCAATTTCTATGTACCAATCAAATTTTACACCTCCTTTTGAAAAATCCAATTTCAATGTCTTTTTCCTATAAAATTTCCCATTCCTCTCTTCTCTCTTCTACAACGCAAGGCTATCTCTACGTTCTTATCTATTCTACAGAGTTTAGTGTTAATCTGTGTCATCAATTTTCATGGCTAGGGCACATCTTATATCTTCTCCTAACGTCTCTTCACTCACAACTGGTACTTATATATATACTCACCGTCTTCTAATTTGCTTCATTTTTCTCTGCAAAGTTATTTTCTGAGTAATATGTGGAAACATGAATGGTAACTGTAGGTTCAAATCTTTGGGGCAGAAAACTCTCCTTCAACAGTGCTTTCTATGAAAGTATGTCTCATCACTTATACCCTATTCCTTCAACTAACATTTATCATGCCTAATTATTCTTTATTTGATTTTTTTTCTGCCAAGTATAAAATATATTGACTTTAAAAATTATTTTAATATATTTTAAAACATTACATTTTATCGGTATATTTGAAAGTACAACAAAAAAATTTAGTAGAAAATTCAAATTGTCTTTTCATCTATTAGGTGAAATGTGTTATGATATTAAAAAATGTACATGATGGAAACTTAAACTTTACAATAGTCTTCATTTGGATGCAATAGTGCACTATGTAACTAGATTTCTCACATAAGCTCTATTTACTATAATATTTACAAACACCTATTAATTTTAATAATTTTGATATCAGAATTAAATATTACAGTACTGCTCACTAATTTGTTTATTTTATAGTAGTTACTTTAAACTGTATTTCCTGAAATTTTATAACTCTGCTGGTAAATTTAATGTAATTCGCAATATTTTATTGTATTTGAACTTAAGAATGGAAAATTTTAAAAATAAACTATTATATATCGGTATAATTTAATTTTAAATTTATTTATTGAAATATATTTCACAAATAACAATAATAAGAGTAATGATAAATAGTTGAATGTAATAATGTTATAAATATGTAGCTTTATTTATATTGATGCAGACTATTTTTTAATTTACAATTAACGATAAAAGTTAAGAAGTACGGGCTTTTTTATGGAGACAAACTTTAAAATTGAAAAACTTATAACCATTTAAAAATTTATATGGTATTATAACTTAAAATAAAATAAATAAGAAAGCATGAGAATATTTGTTTTACATCTATGATAGATGATACGTGGATAGGATAAGACATATATGCAATACGATATATTTATTTTAGAAATAATATATATATATATATATATATATATATATATATATATATATATATATATTCAAAAATTACAATAATTTATAAAATCATACTATTATTAAATTTAAATTAAAATTACATATATTAAAATTGTTAACATAAAAAATTATAAATTATTATTATTATAAAATTATTGAAATTTTATAAATTAGATATTTTATTATTAAATATTGTCGGTGCATCATAATTTTAGATTAATCCATTATTTTAATTATTACTAAAATTTATAAATATACTATCCAAAATAATTTCTCTGTTACTTCGACTCTTCACAAATTATCTTCCAAAGTATCTCTTAAGTTAGTGTAAGATTGAATTAGGGCATTGTTATAAATTATTTTATACAGGTTCTCGTGGATCAAAAGCTTCTAACTACAGTATAAAAGCTCAAATACAATATAATCCTTTGAGGTTTCAACAATCACCTTTTAATCATCATTATAAAAGCATTGAAAGAGGAGCAACATTTGAAGAAAGCAATAAAAATTATGTTGTGAAAGCCGTCACTGTACCATCTTCTGAGTCAGAATCTGAAGCTTCCAACTCCAAAAACATTGTGGACTCTGTCAAAAATTTCATGGCCGTTTTGTACCAATTTATTTACCCTTACGTTGTGTATGGTCGAGTAAGTAAATACTTTTCCATCACTCTCGTGATTAATATTCAAAGGTTATGGTCAATACTGAGTTTTGTTCCTTTTGTATTAAATTATGATTTGGATAATTAATACCCTTGTTGTTTTAAATTAACTTTATCTGTATTTTATAGACATCAGCGGCAATTTCTGCGTCTCTCGTTGCAGTAGAAAAACTATCAGATATATCTCCCTTGTTTTTTATTGGTTTATTACAGGTCAGGCTCCAAAATAAATTGCTTTTTTTTTGTCAAATACATCATTGAAAACTACTCCTTATAACCTCAATGATGCATTCTTTTGAGATGTTTCAGGCCTTGTTACCTCCCTTGTTCATGGATCTTTATGTTAATGGAGTCAATCAACTGTTTGACTTTGAAATAGATAAGGTATGAAACTTGTTTCAACTATCAATAAAATACTTTTCTTCATTGATAAATTATTTCTTTATTTGTTTGTTATATACTATATATTCCATTAAAAATATGATATAAACGTAGTTGTTGTATAAGATTGATCTAAAAGTTAAATATTCTGAAACATATATAAAGACAAAGTTTACACAAGAACACTGGTACAACAATTTGAACAATTCGTATAAATTTTACTTTCAAACTCCTTTTCATATTAATTGGGAGCATCCAAACTGCAGCTCCCAAAATTTGACCAAAAACCAAACCATTTTTCTTACTTTAATAATTCAGTTTATGGACATATATTAAAGTAATTTTACATCTATTTTATATATTAACAAATGAAAATAATTGAAAATATAGTTGGATTTTCAGAACAGTTTATTAATGTACTTAAACCTTGATAATGGTGAGAACACTTAACAAGTAAGTCCCTTTAGTTTCTTGTAAAAAAATCCCTTTACAATTTTGAATCTGAAGTCTTCCTATAATTACTATATCCTTTAATAGCATAGTGAAAGCATGCAACTTTTTATAGTTTACAATCCTTTTGAATGTTTTTTAGAAGTAATCTATGTTACATGTTTTATTGCAGATAAACAAACCATTTCTTCCATTGGCTGCTGGCAAATTATCCTTCAGAAACTGTGCCTTTATTGTTGCCTCATCTGCAATTTTGGTGCCATATAGATCCATCAGTTTTGAGAATAAAAGATTTTAAGATGAGTTTCATAGAAAAATAAGATTTACTGTTTTATTCTGTTTTACAGGGTTTAGGGCTTAACTTAATGATAGGTTCTCCTGCGTTGATTTGGAACTTTGTGTTGTGCGCAACATTATGGACTTGCTATTCTGTCAATGTAAGTTCTTTCCAAATTCATTTAAAGTGTGTATTAGGTTTTGATGTATAAGTAATGGTGCACTGAGTATTATTATATATGTATTCTGTAGTTGCCTTTCTTACGTTGGAAGCAATATCCGGTGTCGGCATCATTACTCATGTTTGTTTGTTGGACATGTATAATTCCAATTTCATACTTCCTTCATATGCAGGTTCTGTCTTATCACTAATCTTTCCCTTTTATACATCTTAGTTTTGAATAACCATCTTCCAACTTGTTATTAGTTTCAAACAATAATAACAAATCTTCAACCCAAGATTTTTGTGTTAGTTTCATTTCATACACAATCAACCATTTCAATCCATCAATCAGAAATGGATTTATTAAATTGCCAATTGATGTAACAAATGTTCAGACCTTTGTGTTGAAGAGGCCACTTGTATTTACAAGATCATTGATTGTTACTCTGCTGTTCTTGAGTTTCTATTCTACTGGTTTAGCATTATCCAAGGTAAATGTTTTTATTTTCTCAGGACATGTATTCATTTTCCAACATCAAGATTTTTGGTCGAATAATGTAAAACCTTGTGTTGGATTTGTGTAGGATATACCTGACGTAGAAGGAGATATAAAACATGGAATTGATTCTTTCGCAGCACGTTTAGGCCAGAAAAAAGTATATATGTTCATTAAATTCAATATATTTTTTTTGGTTATACCCTCTTTGTATAATAACACTTGACTGATTCTGAATCTTTGATAGGTATTTTGGATTTGTATTTTCCTTTTTGAAATGGCATTTGGAGTTGCCTTCTTGGCAGGAGCATCATCTTCATCTCCCCTTTGGATTAAATTTGTGACGGTAAGATTTCTCTAAAAAATTTGTCTTTACTGCATAGATTATTTCAACTTTTTAATCTCGATGTGAAGCATCTTACATACATATGATTATAAATGAATATATAAAGTTATTTAAACTTTTGAACAGTATTTAAAATTAAATCTGTGGTATGTTTTAGTGTCTTGGAAATGTTGTTCTTGGTTCAATTCTGTGGTACCAGACCAAATACGTAGACGTGACAGATCCAGCTTCTGGTAGATCCTTCTATTCATTGAACTGGAAGGTAATAATTCTTCTTATAAAGACTGTTTACCATTTCAATGATATCCAGATTATGATTTTAAGGAAACAGTTATCTAACGTACGAACTGATGTGTTTGTTTTTGCAGTTAATGATGGGTGCACACGTTCTCCTTCCTTTAATTAGATAAAGTGTCACTCAAGATTAAAACAACGATTGCGACACATGCAACAGAATAACATAACCCTTCGCATCTAAATTTATTGAAGCGATTTATGTTTTTCCTATATACAATGAGTTTTCCACATCATAAAGATTATATCTGAGGAAATAAGTTCTTTAAGGATATGAGTGGTGGCACTGAGTTTCTTTGTGATCCAAAGTGTTATTTTATAATCAATATAAAATCAATCACCTATAATCTCTGTATGTTTGAATCAAACAATATAATCTCTCGTTGATTCGAATTTATTAAACATTATAAAATTGGTTTAATTATGTCTTTGGTCCCTATTTTAGACTCGAAATCTCAAATTGGTACCCGAATTTTTGAAAATCTCAAATTGGTCCCCTTTATAGTTTAAAAGTCTCAAGTTTCCCCTTTCCGTTAAATATGTGTTGACGGCGTTAGGTGTACAGTGATATGGCAAGGTTGACCAGTTATTGAATAGTGATTTGGCAGGAAAACAGTGACGTGAAATGACAGGTGTAGTTAAATTAGGTTTAGGGAAAGTTAAAATGTTAAATTAGGTTTAGATATTTTATAATTTAAGCTAGGATTTTTTTTTTTAAAACATATCAGAATTCTGAAATTAGGTTTAGGGTTTTAAAATAAGAAAGGTTGGGAAAATTTGGGGATTGTGCGCTTGGTGGAAGCTCTGGAGTGCGCTCTCCTTCTCCATCGTCATTACGCATTGGTTAGCTGTGTAATTGGATTGTGCGCATTGATTTCAATCGCTGGAGCATTCTCAAGTTAGTCGCTTTCCCTATTTTGGTTCGGTGTGTTTGTTCGGTGCGTCTCAGGTTACACGCATTCATCAGTTGCTGAATAAGAATGAAAGTGAAGCTGTAGGTACAAAAACAGAGACAAAGGAGGATGTTTCAGAGTGTAAAGATTTGGATAGTAATTGTGGTGATGATGATCTGAATGATAAAATTGAAAGTGAAAGCTTGAAGTCTGCGAATGATGAAGAGGGTATAACAAATAATGGTGATGGCTCGGTCCTTTTTGATTGTGATTCAGGTTCAAGAAATTCGAGTGGGATTGGTTTCACGTTTTCTATTAAAGTGCAATCACCTAACCAGAAACGTCCTCCCAAAAAGATGGATTGGGCAAAAGCTGGCAAAGTTATCTCCACAATTGGCTGGACTCATCACAGAAGATAGGAGAAGATGACAATAAAATTAGGGATTCTAGACCCAACATTGCTGGTGGCTTAAATAAATAAATATTTGCACTCCATTCTACCCGTAATTGACACGTTTCAGTAACAAAAATTCACCTCAGCAACTACAAACGCCGTTTGGCCAGACTTAACGGAAAGGACAAACTTGAGACTTTTAAACTAAAAAGGGATCAATTTGAGATTTTCAAAAATTCGGATACCAATTTAAGATTTAGAGTCCAAAATGGGAACCAAAGACATAATTAAACCTATAAAATTTAATAAGAGTGACGTAAACACCTAATTTTGTCCTATAATAATCATATAAAATACGAAAATAATAATAGAAAAAATAGAATAGAATTAACTTTAAAAAATTTAAAAATAATAACAAAATACACAAAAAGTAAAAAAAGAAGAAATGTTGAAGTAATTGGTTAGCTTAGCACTTTAAAAACATTAATAAAACAAAATAATACAATTCTAAATCAGGTGGCATAAAAAGGCTCTAGCCGCTGCTCAAATGGAGAAAATAATGTTAGATTTTTTTTTTTTTTTTTTAAAAAAATTGGTCACTTTGACCTATGGCAATTGACTAATAAATTATATTGTAGGGGTAAGTCATGCGAAATTTGTTAGAATCTTATTTGAATGAAAATCATATTAAAGATTTTATGATACATTGTGTATCTTAACTAAAAAACTAAATCTCAACCATATATTATCTAATCAAATCTAATTCTTGATATGTTTTTCAAAAAAATTAATTTGTAAGATCTCTTTCCACAACTAACAAATTTTTTTTGACAGAATTACTACATACGAAATTAAGTACAATTTTACAAAGAAATAGCTCGTTTATTTCTTAAAAAAAAAAAACATATGAAACATATTCAATATTATTTTATTGAATAATCCAACACGACTTTTATACAAAAATCAAATGCCAATGAGAAGGACTTCTTCGAATATTAGGACTCATTCTTGTTTCAGGAAGAATACCCAACAGCTTATTTTAGTAAAATGTTAAAAGGTAGTCACGTAAACTATTCCACTTATGATAAAAAGTTACATGATTTAATTAGGTCTTTACAAAACTGGAAACTTTATCTTCTTACCAAAGTTTTTACAGTGATTTTGAATCTTTGAAACATTTAAAAGGTCAGTGCAAAATTAGTGAAAGGCATGTTAAAATGTAGTACATGGAACAATAATCTTATGTGATCAAGCACAAGAGAAAAAGTTAATTAATTGTTGCGCATCTTTGATTTAGAAGACACATCTTACATGCAACTTTAAAAACTAAACTTTTAGGTTCAATCATATAAATTATTTTACCCTAAGGATGACGACTTCTCTTTATCTTTTAGAATTTTAAAAGATTTCACCTGGTTTTTGCATACAAGAGAGATTTCATTTAGAGATAAATGGTTATCTAATCCTCCACAATCACTTAAGATCACTATGTATTCAACATTGTTTATGTTTTTTAATTAATAAATACTTAGTATTTATCACAAACAAATAATATATTTTCACTTCTTTTGGCTAAATTAAAATTCACCCAATACAAGAGTATTTGTAATATTTTCCCTGAGGATTTTTAAAGAATTTATTGGTTATATTATTTAAGAGTTTGATGGCCTGTTTCATCCTTAAATATAAATAATGTTTTAAAGATTGAGTAATTGATATTAAAGTTAGGATGGAGGATATTCAAATAAATCTAAAAATTCTTTAAATATTTATTTTTTTCTATCCCTCTTGTATTTGTTTTTTTTTCTCTTATTTTTAAAAAACTCGGACCCTAAGAAATAACTTTTAGAATATGTATTGTAAAAGTTTATTAAAAGAATAAATTCCCATCAGTTAAAAAAGTCACAAAACATGAGTTGTTTTCTTACAGTACTAGACAAAACATAATATATATATATATATATATATATATATATATATATATATATATATATATATATATATATAAAATTCTTTTTAAGTCTATTTTGTACTTCCATATATTCATATTTAAACAGTATTCAGTTACACGATACATGAAAGGGATGGTTCTCGGTCAAACCTATTACTTTGAACACTCCAATAAAGATAGGATGTAATTGTAAACTTTTAACACTTCAATAACCCGACAGTTGACTTTTGACCACATAACTTTGACTTGAAAATTCCAATAAGGGACTATATTCTATTCAAATTAAACAACAGTCCACTATTTCTCGCCCATAGGTTATGATTATATTAAGTGATTCAAATTTGTGATATATAAATACTTGCATTACGTTTTTTATTTATGATAACTAATTTATATGATATTTTTTTTATTTGAGATTCATATTAGAACTAAAAGATATTAAAAATAATAAAATAAATCCTCAAAAGTGTCCTCTTCCAGAGAAAACAGTAAAAAGCTATCACTGAAGAATAACTATTAAAAATACTTTCTTTCAAGATAATTATTTTAATTTAACTTATTGAGAAACAGAAGCATCCTTTTATTTTTTTAGTTTTAAACTTAATTTAAGTTATTTTGGTATTCTATTAAAATTTAAAACTATCAAAATCTTTAAAGAAAGACATTTTGGTAACATTTAATTATGACTAATATTATAACTTATAAAAAGTCTTATTATATATTTTTTTCCGATGTTGTGTAATATTTTAATAGAATATATAAATATCACTTATTTGATAATTTTACGTAAATTATTGAGACTTTCCTGTACTTTAATTTTATTTTTCAGGATAGTTGTTAACTTTTTTTTTATTATATAATTTACTCTTTTCTTTATTAAGCCGCTATTTGCACTATCTTATAACTTCATGCAAAAATATAGTATTGTTAATTTTTAATTAAACTAATGGATAAATATATCTTTTAACGTATTTTCACTATTAGAAATTCTCATATTATATGATTTTTTTTTTTGTAAATTTGTTAAAATAAATTACAAGAAAAAACATTTTTCTGTCATTTTGTCTAAGAGTATTAATTGGCACGTAATTCCTTCTGGGTAATTTTTTCTTACAAAATTATAAAATTTGTAAGTATTTTCTACAAAATTTGTTACGAAAAGTGTTTTATACAAAATATTTTGCAAAAATATTGGTAATAATTTCTTGCAAAAAAAAATTCACAGTAAAATTTGTAAGTATTTTCTAAAAAAAAAATTAAAAAGAATTGTAGGAAATATGAGTTTTTTTTAATAGTGTTTGATTAACTTTACATAAAAATCATTGTTATTCTATATTAAAATATTTATCTCAAATAAATAATAAAATAGATAATATAAAAAGATAAAAAAATATATAAATTACTTTTCTAAATAAAACTAAAAAAAGTAAGAAACACATAGGACTTTTAACAACAACTCAAAGTAGCCTTTTAAAATGGTTTTGGATCTGTCATTATTTAAGTTGTTATAAGTTTATTCATTCGATGACAGCTTAGATTGTTGTAAAGAAAAGAATTTTAATGACAGTTTATGTCCCACATCGTAGTCTTTATTGCGATAGGAGAAAGAGCATGATAACGCGGAGGTTAAATTACTATTGTTTCATTGTTCCCTATAGATGCAACTGCAATTATGTTTCTGGAAATCGCATGGAAGGTCCTAATGAAAACTTCGTTGGTGAACAAAAACCACTAAGGAGTGAAGGACAGGGAGGAATCAAGAAGGAAGGATGCAACACCGAGGAAAGAAGAAAATGAATGTGGTTTAGCATTTAGTACCCTTTTAACATAAAATAAAAAGGTAAAAAAATATTTATACATTACTTTTTTAAATGAAACTAAAAAAAAAGTTAAACAATAAAATAATTTTTAGAAATTTCTCAATAATATAAACCATAATAATTTTGAAAAAGAAAAGTAAAATACATAAACTATTTTTTGTCTTAGAATTATATATAAGATACAATAACATCACTTTCAACTTAAAACTTTAAATATGTTTCTAAGTCTTTTTCTTTTCTTACATAATATTTTCACTCTTGCTCTAACAATTTTCGTCTAAGTGTAAAAGTTTTGTTCACATCGGTACCCTCTTAAATTAAATCATTTTTATAAATGAGAACCTTAGTAGTATTTCTTGGAAAACTTTCGCTACATGAGTCATAAGTATACTTATATAAGAGATCATGATATATGACACATTTAACCCAAAATCTTAAAGTGGAGAGATTGTAAATTTTTATTCTTATTTATTACTCATCTTGCTATGTCAAATGTGGAATTCCAACTCACACTTAGAATTGTATATCTCCCTGTTTGTTGCTCCCCTTAATTTATTTTGTCCAATTTATCAATGAGTACATATGGACAATTCATTGTACAAGTATGGTGTGTTAGACAACATCAGTAATTCAATGTAAATTACAACATTGATAATTGTTGTAAAAGTACTTGTTTACTTCTACTTTAGGTGGTACCTACTAATATGAAATTGACTCATGCTCAAGGCAAATATTGTTGAGATCAAATGTGAGTTTGACTTTTTATATCGGATAGAAATGCAAGCAATACATAAAGATAAAAACTCAAACACATTGTTTTAAGACTTTTGGTTACATATAATTATATAATCTCTTATCATTATAATGGAATCTCCTTACTACCTCCTAGAAAAGCCTAATAAGTGATATTAAAGTCATAAGTTTGTTCTGGTGATGAGTTCAAACAAGTACAATGATTGAGTAAAAAAAATTAGGTTTTTGAATTTTCCCATTGAGCATAAATGAACAAGAGATAAACAATATCTAATAGTCACAAACTCTTAAGATTTTGGTTGAACGTGATTTATGGTCTCTTGTATGAATTTTTTCTTAGCTCATTTGTACTAAATCTATCCGGTATTTCTTTCAAAAAAAAACTTAATAATAATGCTCTTATGTCTAAATGCTTGTATATTTTTTTTTATTAGCAATAACAAATATATTAATAGGGACAATAGGATTATCCCAACCCAAATACAAAAAAACAAAGTAAGAAGAAAAAAAACAACAAGAACAAATCTAAACCATACATCTTTTTCTCTCATAATTGTTGTCCACCAAATTACAAGAAAAAAGTATAATAAGAAAGGAGACTAGAACATGAACTTGATTTACCACTCTTAATACCAATATGGATCCTGCATAAAATCATAAGCACAATACCACACACCAGTATAGATTCCAATACCAGAAAAAAACAAGTTATGTCAATATAACTATTCTTGCTATCCTGATAGGTTCTTACCATGCTAAAACCAAACAAGACTTAAGCAACACAACACCATACATAGATAAAATTTCATTTTGAACCTATTGTAAACAAAGAACATTACCTTCACATCCCCACCCCATCAGATAATATAACAATCTACTAATACATGGATAACAAATGAGTCCACCACCAACCTAAACAAAAGAGCCTAATATCTGCTAAAGGCACAAAGATTGTAAACATATGGTTGGGCACAAACACCACTCAGAGTATGAAAATAATGCTTTAGGATTTTTGTACACTATCCAAGACCATGATTTAAGTTGGGCTAGAGTGAACACTTAATCAGCATCAACCTTTGCATTTCTAAAAATGATATTGTTTCTTTGATTCGAAATGCACCATATAATGGCCACCTACATACACCGCTACAATTTGTTGCAATTTTTATTCATACCTTGGAGTTTAAACTGAATGAAGTATGAAGTTGTTATATTATGATGTACAGATGACAGTCCCACCCATAAGTCACACATCTTCCAAACATGTGCAGCCACCTTAAACCCAAAGAACAAATGGCTAACAAATTCTACATTAATTCCACACATCACACATGTATTGTTACTCAAAAGTACACCACTTCTTTGTAAATTGTCATATGTTGCCACTCTATTAGAGATAACTCACCATGCAAAGAATTGGGCTGTAGGCAAGGCTTTAACTTTCCAAAAAAGACCAAACACTGCATTCTCTTGCCTTATATCTCCATTTTGCAAAGTCTTATATGTTGACTTCACACTATACACTTGGTTATCTTCTCCCTTCCAAAACCACTCATCCTCCCTCTCTTTACATGGATTATTCCTTTGTATATTATGCAACAAGGTAGTGACCATAGGTTTTTCCCATTCAAACCACTCTCTTCTCTGTAGAAGTTTCCAAATCCATTGATCACCATTCCAAACACCCATTTCCTTTAGAGTAGCTTCCTTTAGAATAGAATTTGTGTACATCCTAGGAAAACTATCTCTAACAGGGGTTTCACCGGCCTACCTATCTTCCCAAAACTTTATTTTATTTCTTATTCCCATTTTTCATATTATGTTCCTATCAAACCAATTTGTTATTTGTCTTCCCCCACATATTTTTCTAATATCTCTCCACCACCACGAATTATAGTTTCCATCTATTCCTTTGTCTAGTGCTCTCCAAGAAGCATACTTTGATAATAATACTTCTTTCCATAATCCTGGTTCACCCCTTCACCTCCACTTCCATTTTCCCAATATAGCCATGTTAAACATTCTCAAATCCTTTATACCTAGCCCACTTTCTTCCTTGGTTTTACACGTATTTTCCCACTCAACCCATGCAATCCTCCTTCCTTCATGGCCCCAACCCCATAAAAACTCTCTTTGCATTCTTATAATAATATTGATCACACTCACTGACATCTTGAATAAAGACATATAATACAATGAAATAGAAGATATCACCGATTTTATTAATGTAACCCTCCTGCGAATGATATATATTTTCCTTTCCATCTTTTTAGTCTCTTCCTAATTCTTGTGGTTATGCCCACCCAAAACTCTTTCTTCCTATGATTTGCACCTACTGGTAAGCCCAAGTATGTAGATGCTTGCCAGTCTAAATGCTTGTGTATAATATAATTGTTTTATGGTCATTCTCACCACACTCATACACTAGAGTTTCCCCCCTAAAAAATCTCCAAGACCAAGGTAGAAAACCATAAAGATCCTTTTGTGTGGACTTGTTAGACTTTCATCAACACAAATATTCCCAAACACAAATTACCATAACAAAATATATCATTTATTGTCACACATATATCAATATATATCTTTTGTTCACATAACATATGGAAAATCATTACTATATCTAGAGTCTAAATGCAATATCTAGAATCCATGACCTTTGTAGATTTTAAATACAATGTCTAGAGTTACGTTAATCTCTGGTTTTTATATTATAGGAAATCCAGTCGAATTATCAACAACTTTGACTCCAACCTTAACATTTTATATTCCTCTTATCATGAATGACGTTTACCCTTAAGTATTATATATTTTTCTCGCCTATATTATTTGTTCCTAATGTTTCTGGGTCACGGATCAAATATCAAATGAAGAAAACATATTTGCATTAATCACGAGTAACCTAGGGCTAATATTTATAAATCAAGTACAATTAAATAATTTTAATTACGCTAAATAAACAGCTATATTAGATTATATATAATTTAAGAAAACAGAGTATTACAGTAGAGAAAACACTAGATATATTTAGATAGCTGAATAATGTTACTTAAAAACATGTGCAAGTTATTTTTTTTTATCAGAAAAAAAAAATATTGAATAGGGACAATTGGGTTGTCCCAACTCATACATAATAAAGACAAATGGCAACAATATATCATTCCTTCTCTAGATGATAATGCAAAAAATATTATCATGACAACAACTCCATTGAAGACTAAGCTTTACATTATAATTGGTTTTCATAACAATACCAAAAGTATCTATTTAAAGAGTCCTCCATCCATATATATACTTTAATTAAACATAGTCTCAATTTTTTTCATTGTAGATTTTGTAGTCTTCAATGGATCGTCCACATAATCCTACAACCATGCAAAAACCACAACCAAGAATCCTACAACAAAAATCCACAATATCATACAAAAACAAAATACATAAAGACACATAATGAGATCGATTCTTAAATGATTAAAAAAATTATTTCAATTTTCTTTTTTTTTTCTGTTTTTCTTTATTCTAACCATATATAATATCTTATTTAACATTAAGCTTTGAATATACATTATAAAAACCCATGCAATTCACAAAGTCTTTCAAACCTTTCAAACTTTTACGCTGTCAATTTATTAAAATCTAAACTAATAAATCCTGTTGCTAAAGTCTTTTAAATCATTTTATGTGTGACTGGTTTTGTTTGATTTGATTATTTAGCATTTTTTTTTTTGCCTAGAAAATGTTGACTATGTAAGCGTCGTGATCAATTTCTACGTATCAATCAAATTTTATATATCTCCTTAAGAAAAATCAAATTTCATGGAGTCTTTTTGCCTATAAAATCTGAAATTCCTCTCTTCTCTTCTATAGGGTATCTCTCAGTTCCTATCTGTTCTATAGAGTTTAGTGTTACCCTGTGTGGTGAGTTTCCATGGCTAGGGCACATCTTATATCTTCTCCTAACGTCTCTTCACTCACAAATGGTACTTATATATATACTCACTATCTTCTATGGTTCATTTTTCTCTGCAAACTTATTTTCTGAGTAATATGTGGAAACATTAATGGTAATTGTAGGTTCAAATCTTTGGGGCAGAAAACTCTCCTTCAAGAGTGCTTTCTATGAAAGTATGTCTCATCACTTATACCCTATTCCTTCAACTAACATTTATCATGCCTAATTATTTGATTAACTTTCTGATCAGTATCTCACTCTTTCATATCTTTTTGTTCATCTATTAGTTGAAATGTGTTATAATATTAAAAAATGCACATGTTGATGGAAACTTAAACTTTACAATGGTCTTCAATAATTGGATGTAATAGTGGACTTATTTATATTTGATGGTAACTAGATTTCTCACATAATCCTTGTTTACTATATAAATTTTACAAACACCCATTAATTTTAATCATTTTATATTATCTTTAAATATTACAGTACTGCTTATTCATTAATTTATTTATTTCATGTTAGTTAACTTTAAAATATATTTCCTGAAATAACAATAATTAAAATTGATTATTTTATAAATATTCTGTTAAATTTAATGTAAGTCACAATAGCTTAGTTTATTTAAACTTAAGAATGGAAAATTTTAAAAATAAACCATTATATATCGGTATACTTTACTTTTAAATTTATTTATAAAATATTTTTTGCTAATAATAACAACGTATAAATATATAGTTATATTTAAATGATGCAAATAAACTTTAAAAATAATAAAGGTATAAATTATTTGAATATTTATATGATATTATCACTTAAACTAAAATATTATTAAAATTTATTTGAAAATATTTATTTTAGATTAATACACTGTTTTAACTATTATTAAAATTTATTTGAAAATATACTATCCAACATAACTTTTCTGTTTCTTCGACTGTCACAAATTATAGTTTTTTTTCAACGGCATTTCTTATTTCAATTTTTAAATTATTTATTGTCTTAATTCATCATCTTGTCATGAATTTAAATATATATATATATATATATATATATATATATATATATATATATTTTTGTTGTGCACGCTACAACTTTGAACACTTGCGTACATTAGGTTCTGGTGGATCAAAAGCTTCTCAGCAGAAAATAAAAAGTCAAATACAGTATAATCCTTTGAGGTTTCAACAGTCATCTTTTAATCATCACTACAAACACGTTGAAAGGGGAGCAACATATGAAGAAAGCAATAAAAATTATGTTGTGAAAGCCGTCACTGTACCATCTTCTGAGTCAGAATCTGAAGCTTCAAGCTCCAAAAACTTTGTGGACTCTGTCAAAAATTTCATGGCCGTTTTGTATCAATTTATTTACCCTTACGCAATGTATGGTCGAGTAAGTACAAACTTTTCCATCACTTTCATAATTCATGTTCAAAAGTTATGGTCACTACTAGTTTTTGTTCCTTGGTTTTAAATTCCCATAGAGATAATTAATACCTTGTTGTTTAAATTAACTTTATCTGTGTTTTATAGACAACAACGGCAATTTCTGCGTCTCTCGTTGCAGTAGAAAGACTATCAGATATATCTCCCTTGTTTTTTATTGGTTTGTTACAGGTTAGACTCTAAATAAATTGCTTTAAAATAAAAATAGACAATTGAAAACTACTTCTTTGACCTCAATAATAAATATTCTTTTGAGTTTTTGCAGGCTTTGTTACCTTCCTTGTTCATGGATCTTTATGTTAATGGAGTGAATCAAGTGTTTGACTTCGAAATAGATAAGGTATGAAACTTACTATGAATAAAAAAATACGGATCATTGATAAATTATTTATTTATATAATTGAGAACGACGTATCTTTTTCTTAATGGGAGTACAACCAAACTATAGCTCCTACAATTTGACCGAAAACCTAACTATTTATTTATCTTAATTAATTCAGTCTATGGGACATATTAAAGTAATTTAACATATCTATTTTATATATTACCGAATTAATTAAAATAAGAGAAAATATAGTTGGATTTTGGAACAGTTTATCAATGTACTTCAACCTTGAAAATGGTGAGAATTCTTAACAAAGTCCCTTTATATATAGTTTCTTGTAAAAAAATAAAAAAGAATCGCTTTATAATTTTGAGTCTAAAGTGTTCCTATAATTACTATAACCATTGATAGGATCTAAAAAGCATGCAACTTTTAATAGTTTACGAACTTTTGGATATGTTTCTTAGAACTAATGTATGCTACATGTTTTATTGCAGATAAACAAGCCACATCTTCCATTCGCCTCTGGGAAATTATCCTTCAAGACTTGTGTCTTTATTGTTGCCTCATCTGCAATCTTGGTGCCATATACATTCATCCCTTTCCAGAATAAAAGATTCTCTTAAGATGAGATTCATAGAGAAAGGAGAGTTACTGTTTTATTCTGTTTTACAGGGTTTAGGGCTTAACTTGATGATAGGTTCTCCGCCATTGATTTGGAAATTTGTGTTGAACGTTATATTAATTAATTGCTATTCAATGAATGTGAGTTCTTTTTGAATTTAAACTTCTTTTTTCCCCTTACAATATATAAATATTATATAAATATCTGATGGTTCTGAAACTTTGCAGCTGCCTTTCTTACGATGGAAACAATATCCGGTGCTGGCAGCATTATTCGTAGTCGTTAGTATGGCAGTGGTTTTTCCAATTTCATACTTCCTTCATATGCAGGTTCTGTCCTATCACTAATCTTTGTCTTTTATAGATCTTAGTTTGGAATAACCATGTTCCATCTTATATAATAATAATAAATCTTCAACCCAAGATTTTTGGGTTAGTTTCATTTGATACACAATCAACCATTTGAATCCATCAATCAGAAATGGATTTATTAAATTACTAATTGTTTGTAACAAATGTTCAGACGTTTGTGTTGAAGAAGCCACTTATGTTTACAAGATCATTCATTGTTTCTCTGCTGTTCATGGGTTTGTACTCTACTGGTTTAGCATTATCCAAGGTAAGTGTCGTTATTTTATCAGACATGTATTCATTTTCCAACATCAAGCTTTTGGTGAAATAATGTAAAAGCTTTGTATTTGATTTTTGTAGGATATACCTGACATGGAAGGAGATATAAAACATGGCGTTGATTCTTTCGCAGCACGTTTAGGCCAGAAAAACGTATATATGTTTCTTAAATTCAATGTTTTCTTTTGGTTATATGTGCTCTTTGTATAAGATTTGATCGATTCTAAATCTTTGATAGGTATTTTGGATTTGTATTTTCCTTTTTGAAATGGCATTTGGAGTTGCCTTCTTGGCAGCAGCATCATCTTCATCTCCCCTTTGGATGAAATCTATCGCGGTAATATGTTTATTATATGTACATAGGTTGGAATTTTGTGTATGCAGAATTTATTTATTTTTTCTCTCAACATGGTGAACAATATTTAAAACTCAATCTGTGTGCTATGTTTTAGTGTCTTGGAAATGTTGTTCTTGGTTCAATTCTCTTTTACCGGACCAAAGACGTAGATGTGACAAATCCAGCTTCCACTGGACCCTTCTATTTCTTTCTCTGGAAGGTAATTCTTCTCTTAAACATTGTTTATCATCTGAGTAGACTATAATTTAAAGGGAACAGTTATCTAATAGCGTAAGTACAATTATGTGTTTGTTTTTGCAGTTGATGACGGCGGGACAAGTTTTTCTGCCTTTTGTCAGATAAGGTGTCACTAAAGATAAAACAAAACGTTTGCAACACATGCGCAACAGAATAACCTAGAGACCCTTCGCATCTAAATTTCCTGAACCAATGAATGTGTTCTCTCTAGATATCATGAGTTTTGTATCACTAAGATTTTCTTTTTTTAATTGTGTGATGATTCTAAGTATCTATATCGAGCTTTATCTCTATGGACACATCTTTCATCAAAGGAATAAGAAAATAGAAGCAACTTGTTATAACTAGATTTTTTTTCATCAGCAACTAAAAAAATATGAATAAGTATACAATAATATTTAGTATGAGTATTGTATATGTTCACTCTTGAACAATTATTAGAAAGAGGTATTCAATGAATTGTATTGGTGAAATAGATTCTTTCCTTCCTTGTACAAAATTTAAAGAACATCATGTATGTAGTTTTTCATCAAGCTAAACAAATTGACACAAGATACACAAGGATCTTTTAAGGAACGATCACCGAGAAAATATAACACAAATAGGACTAGACAAAAGAAATTAACACTAACCCAAAATCTTGAAATAACAAGTTTATGGATCTTTATTTTCATACGGTGTTCGACTAATAAAAACAAATACATCTTGAAAAACATGAACATTTTTACCCACGAGAATTTCGTACTAATAGAGAAATAAGATCATCACAATCAACACAAAAATATATTGTGAAAATTTCAAAATCACAAAAAAACCAAAATCGTTGTTTGATAACCAAAGAATAATATTATATGAAAATGTGTACAAGACATAGACAACTCTCCTATGCCATTTGATCTCAAGTATACCCACATTGTCCAAAATAAGAATTTAACTCAATCTTCACAATACTCTACTACAAGAGTATAAGAAAAGTAAAATATAAGGTTAATTTTTTTTTTTTTGATTGGGACATCTATAACCATGAACTTAGAGTTTGTTATATAGCCACTATCTCTCTTTCCATTGCTTATCTTAGGTGATGTGAGGCTTTCCAAGATTTATTATTTTCATTAACTCAATATTCTCCACCATGATTAAAATAAACATATCTTCATTTTTATCTTTGCTTATACTGAAAATCACTTATACTCTCCCATAAAGAGTATACTCACTTTGAATTAAACCATGAATTAAACCTTTCCAGCTCTATTGTTGTGGTTCTGTTTAGGAATCATCTTCATAACCATGTTTTGTTTTGGTGTCAGTATTTTCAGCTCTCAAATCTATTCCTGGAACTGTAATGCTCATATGTTGGGTGCCTATTTTTGTTTGCTAGCATCTATCCAGGTAAGGGAAGCTAGAGTTTTTTTAATGTTTTCTTAGTATCTGCCTGTTTTCAGTTCAGTTTCGTGTTTATAATGCTTGTATGCAGTTGTGGTTTACTAGAAAATATTGAGATGTTGTTTGGCTTCGAATGTCTGCTTGTTGCATGCGTGAATAGTGGCGAGAACTGATATTTTTGCCCAAGCGAGCATGTCTCGCCTAGGCGAGAATAGTAGAAGCTCGCCCTGGTTTTTGCTCGAACTCTCGCGCAGGTGACAAGCTTCCGTTTTAAGCAACGAGTTATCTCGTTCAGGCGAGGAGGTCTCGCTTAAGCGAGAACTCGCAAAAACCTATAGTGCTCCCTGTTTGCAATCTCGCTTAAGCGAGATCTTTTAGCTTAAGCGAGAACTTTTAGCTTAAGCGAAATCAGTTTAGCTTAAGTGAGACTACTCTAGCTTAAGTGAGAATTGTTGTAGAATTTTAATTCCTTACTTTACCTTGCAGATTAATTCAATTACTCTTAAAAGCATGAATATGTGATTATGTATGTTTCATATGATATTGACTTGCTTGGTATGAAATGAAATAAGAATGGGTTGGTTGGTTGGTGGTGCTTTGACATGAGATGATAATGCTTGAGATGGTATGCGAAATGTTGTTGATAAAAATGTTTCATGGGAAACTCTTAGTGATGGTGTGGTTAGTATATACTTTGATATAGGAAATGTCTAGATAAAGAAGGTATCTTGAACTCTAATAATCGTTCACGCTCACATAGAGCAGAATGATTTATGTGGTGAAGTACAGGAGGTCCTAGTCTTGGAACGTATTGGGCCTAAGATATTAGAAGATTAACCTTGTATGTGGTTGAGTGATAACCCTTGTATTTAAACTCTGCAGAGTTTAGAAACCACTCAAATTCTTTAATCCGTGCATCTATTATTATTAGTGTCACTCTGGTAACCATTGTCACCGGAGAAGAAGAAGGGAAGAGAAAAAGGAAAAACAAAATACATAAAAAAAAAAAAACTCATTGCGGAAGGTATTATTTGTATTTTGGAAATCTTGTTCTAAAGGTTCTGTTTTAAAAATTTTGTTCCAGATATCTTATTCTGAACAGTTTGCTCCATAATACTTTCTAAGCATGTGATCCAAAAGCCCATTTTTTCAAAGAGGTATAATAGTAGTTGCATATTTGGGGATGTGCAAAGAAATTTTCAGGCTGTAGAAAGTAGACACCTGCATCCTCACTGTTTGTATGTGTATTTTGAGCTTGTGGACCCTTGCATGGCACCGTGTGTATGCATAGATATTCTATATACACCCCTTCTCTCCTTCATACACATCTGATGCACCATTAGTTTGAACATTATTTAGAAGTATGATTTTGTGTTTCACAAATATATGTTATAGTTGTAATTTGAACATTTTTTTCGTCTCTCTTATATTTGTTTCTCCAATTTTTTTTTCAAGAACCCCATATCTCTATTCAAGAACTTCAAGAAATAATTTTCAGAATATGTTAATTATAATTTTTTTAGAAGAATCAATTTCCTGGCCTCTTAATTAGTGATTCAGCTTTATTTTGTTTACAAAATACGGTATTTTTTTAGATCAGAGAGTAATGTGTTAGAGAATTAGCATCCAATAAAAACAATATTAAATTATTTATTTAATCCTCTTAAAACCTATTTACACTCATGAATCCATATTCAAACATGTATATTCGGTTGCACCATCGATTTATCAATTAATATAGTCAAACCTATTTGTTCGAACGAGTCCAATAAATATAAGATCTAAATTAAAAACTTTGACACTTCAATTTACTACTTCAAGTAATGGATTTCTATAATATATTAAATTATCATTCTGCTGACTTCACTTAATAAATTTGACTTGACAATTTCAAGAAAAAGACTATCCTGTATTCGAATTAGTTGACCGTTCACTATTTCTCCCCATAGGTTATGATTATTTTTGCTACTAACACTAATCTTTTAGTACACGTAGACTGAATGGTTAGTTTATGTAATTAAAATTTATGATAAATCTATATTTCTAAATATATAACTTGCATTATAATTAAAGCTTATAATAAATTAATATTTTTAATATATAAATTATATTTTTCATGTATAATAACTGATTTGTACAGTGATAAAAGGGTAGTTTTAACTATTAATATTTTTTATTGAAATATACGAATTCATATTAGAACTAAAGATATTAAAAGTAATAAAAAAGTGTTCTCTTTCATGGAAAAACACAGTAAAAGGCTATCACTGAAGAAAAAGTACTAAAAATAATTATTGTATTTTAACTTATTTAAAAATTCAAATATCTTTTAGTTTAAAATTTTAATTATGATGCAGATACAGAGACAAAGATTTATGGATGATAAGATTTTTATACCCAAGGGTAATATCGGAATGATTTTGGACTATCGATAATTTCATTTGGGGCATTTGGAAAGAGACAAAGGGATATTTAGGTATATATATTTAATTAAGCACGTGTTGAATAAGCTCTTGTCAAATGACAGATTATTCATGAATTGAGTGTCAAATTTAATGAAATGAACCAAAAATAGCTTGGAAGATAATAATTAAAAACTATAAGTCAAAAACTTGAAATAAGGTCTTTGAAATGTGCCCAAAGTCCAACTAAAAAAATGGTGAAGTCTAAGGATAAATACATTTACGTGAAGATAATTAAAACATGTGACACGACAGGAAACTGCTTACGCTTCTTGATGGGTGAGGCAGTTAAATCGCCATTGGAAAAAGTATGGCCAAATCAAGTATAGAAATAATGGCCGATATTAGTGGTCGGAGGAGACTCAACATGCTCTCTATCTCTACGTCTCTATCTCTATATATAAAACTTGAATTCTTTTATTTTTTTTCATTGGAATGATTTACAAAACATAAGAAATAATAATTAAAAATGAAATTCATTTTATAACATATACTTTTGCATATAGATGCATTGTTTTTATAATATTTTATTCTTACAAATTAGAAAGTTATTGAGAGAGTTTACAAATCAAGATTAAATTAAGAAAGTTCTAACTATGTTATGTAATATTTTGTATCTAATATTAATAATAAAATTATAGTTTAGCTAAATGAAAAATTTTCATGTCAACAATCCCTCATGTTGGTGGATAAATATTATATCACCAAGAAAGAATTTTGGTTGTGATTATTTTTGACATTGGGTTTTGATTCTGAAATCGAAGCATATTTAAGCGATATAAGAAAGCGTGATGTTTTGATCAACATAAATAAAAAGTCAATATTATGCTTCAACTCATATTTTAACGGAAGCCTGTACTCTTTAAATTAAATAATTATTTTAAATTAAGAAGGGTATTTGGTTTCGATTGGATGGACAACCGATGTCATATATCTTTAAAATTAAATAATTAATTTTAAATTAAGATGAGATTTTGGCTTCAATTATAGTAAGAATTAATGCCATGTGTCCTTTTAATTATTTTAAATTTAGAGTATTTGGCGAGGTAATAACCAAAGCCAAATGTCATCTTATGCTTCTATTTTGGCATAACCGAAACCTAATGTGTGCTTTTTTTTAATTTTTTTTTTTTTTTGTTTTTTTTCCTTTTTTTAAATTATATCACCACAAAACCATAACAAAAACAACAAAATATATTTTATCAAACCCAGAATCATCCAAAATCTAAATACAACTATAAGTCTTGTCTAACAAGTAAATATCCTAAATATTGTTGAACATTTATATTATAAATTTTGCACAAGTTATCCTATCATACTTTATGGACTCATTGGAAATTGGTGCACTACTCTTGAATTTCTGCAAAAAAGACATTAAGTTCAATTAGTATATAGAAAGACAAAGTTGCAAAGTATTTGATTCATTACAAATATTACCGTATTCCAATTAGTTGTAATATGAGCATGAACAATGGTTATCATCCATTGCATTACATAGTAACCACACTTATATGAGCTGATTTGTTTATTACACACATATATTAACACAATTATAAATAATTAAGAAAGAAAACAAACTCAAACAATTATAAATTATGGACTAAAATACCAAACTTGGAAGGACAATTGTTAAGTGAAAAACGACAAGCACACCGGTCGCACGTAGCAAGTAATAAATATCGTTCTCTCCACAAAGACTTCTACAACACATGACAAATCTCGCAATTCACAACTCAAATAGACAACAAAGCTTACAAAAACAAAAAAAAAACTCTTTTTGGTATTTTTATCAAACAGTTTGTGTGCAACAAGAAATTTAACATAGAGTATCTACAACTATCAAGAGTAGATTTCATTCACTTCCTTTTCATGCATTGACAAACATCTCATTTCCATATTCAAGTCAAAATGAACTCACAAATATACTCAAATCCTATCCCTAGTGACTTTGAGCCTATAATAACTCATCAAGTTCCAATTCCTTGAATCTTCAACAAGCAATCATGTATTAAGTTCAAGAGTCTAAAGATTACTAATGAATCATGTTCTATCCCTAGATACAAGTTTCATTAGGTATTCAATTTCAGTTCTAGGTTCAAAAGACAAATTCTAACACCTCAAGAATCACAAATCACGCATGGATGACCAAACCAAAACAAGCATTAAGCATGGAAATCAAATACTAACACTAAAATTGAAAAGCATATGTATTAACAACATAAATTAAACAAGAATTTAGTTCATTACATCTAATTTCAACAAATAGGGTTAGCTCTCCATGGTGGAGAACCTAGGGTTTACAAAAGAAGAGATAGGGAAGAAATGGAAACCAAAGAGAATATGTGCAAGCCCTCTCCCAAGGTTCTTAGCAGCCATTCCATGCTCCAATTGTGTCTCTCATTCACGTCTCCATTTTCCAATCGTAACCCATCTTCCTCTCCAACCCCAAAAGGGGGAAAAACCACCATGAATGGAGGAGAAGACCCAAAGAGGAGTGAGAGAGATACCCCACACCCCTAACAACCTCTAGGAGGCTCTCCAAGCACCCAAAGTGTTTCTTTATCACAAAAAAAGAGGAATTGTCAAACCCTCGCGAGAGACAAGATTAAATACCATTTTTTAACATGTTAGCGACGCCACCGCTTAGCCTTGTCTCAACATCGCTCAGTGCCAAGTTTTACGAATTCAATGGCGCTCAACCTCACCTTTCAACGCTTAGCCTTGGTGGTGCTCGACCTCACTTTTCATCACTTAGCCTTGTGGGTGCTCAGCCTCACTTTTCACCGCTCAGCCTAGTGGGTACTCAGCCTCACTTTTCCACCGCACAACCTTGTGCAGTTTGACAACATTCTGTATTTGAAGCACTAGGCATGATTATAGTGACGCCCGACGCGGGTATTTGGTTCAAATTATTTTTTTTCTTATCTAAAACATGCTCCCTTGAGTTCTTACTTATTTTCTTCCACCACAAATGCTTCCTATTAACTTATTTAACACACTAAAAGTAGATGTTAAAGGTAAAACAAGCATAAAATAATTAAAGCACCAAACAATACAAAACATATTAAACTTGAGAATATAACAAGATAAAAGTTAGGAAAAGTTGATTTATTTATGACAATAAACACAAAAAACACGTAAAAAGTAACATTATCAACAACCATGCAATATGTTTTGCCTTAGTAGTTGATCTCCCTAACAATATGTTATGTCCAACAACTGAACAATGATAAAGGGAATGTGTTAGGATACATTTATATAACAAAGAAAGTTCATAACATTGAGGTTCTTACCAATCTATTACTTGTCTGAGATGGATGGGAAAAGAGTTGTGCAAGGAGCAAACCACACAACAAGGTTGTCCTTCAGAGAAACCACAAGTAGCTACCAATGGCACCTGAAAAGAAAAGAAATTCATTAGTATACCTTAAAATGATAGATTATCACCAGTGCAGTAAGGGCTTTTTGCCCCGGTTGTTTTCCACATTTTGCCTCGGGTCTAGAACCGAGGCATATTGGGGCGAGGCCAAAAGGTACACCTTTTGGCCTCGGTTATCACCCGAAGCCATAGACCCAATTTTATGTCTCGGTTGTTTTGAAACCGGTGCCATATACATAACTTTATGCCTCGAGTCAATTAGGACCGAGGCCATAGGTCAATTAGGAACACTCTGTTCATTCCTGAAAAAGTTTTCAGGATCCACTTTGGTCTTAATGTTCACCAGCCTCTCCAAATTCTGATTGAAGTATTTGCTCCCATAAACTTGTCCTTCTTCAAAGCTAGACTCGTGGTTCCAGACTCATCACTCGGATCTATTTTCGACTTCTTATCAAGCATTTTAAATATGGACGCAGTGGCTGACTTCGCTTTGCTCGAGTCAGGAGCAATGGAGCTTGATTGGCAAATACCAGCAGTTCCCATAGTTAATGCAAAGAAAACCTGAAAAGCATGAAAGAAACCCCGTTTTACCCAGCTCGATCATCCTCTTGAATATCCATTCCAACCTGTCTCTTGAAATGG
>Ga0214542_1002978_pt1 | contig 34927 bp, 19 predicted proteins | sample CNSS1metaG_FD_160096 | JGI IMG/M metagenome (GOLD analysis project Ga0214542, IMG submission 160096) | Root nodule microbial communities from cowpea collected in UCLA plant growth center, Los Angeles, California, USA - CNSS1 | ecosystem: Host-associated > Plants > Roots > Nodule | place: USA...
ATCCTCAAATCCAGGAGGTTGTGATACACACACTTCTTCATTTAGGAAACCATTCAAGAATGCACTTTTCACATCCATTTGATGCAATTTAAAGTTACACATGCAAGCATATGCTAAGAGTAATCTCGCAACTTCTAGCCTAGCTACAGGTGCATAATTTTCATCAAAATCAATGCCTTCTTCTTGATTATAACCTTTACAACTAGTCTAGCTTTGTTTCTTACAATATTACCATCTTCATCCATTTTGTTTCTAAAAACCCATTTAGTTCCAATTATGTTCATATCATCAGTTTTAGGCACTAGAAACCACACATCATTTCTTGTGAATTGATTAAGTTCATCTTGGATAGCTACAATCCAATTACTATCATTCAAAGCATCATTCACATTCTTAGGTTCAATTTGAGATACAAAAGCGACATGTTCACAAAATACAATCCTACATCTAGTAGAAACTCCCTGTTTGATATCACCTATGATGTTGTTCTTTGATAAACCTCTAGGCTGGATCCAATCCTTGGGCAAGTTGTTGTCTATAGCTTTTTCAGTCGACTATTTTTCCTTTTCAGCCGATTGATTTCTTGCAGCAATGGGCTTTTCTGCAGCAAAAATTTGCTCTTGCAACCGATCTTCCTCATCTGCATTCTTTGACACTTGATCTTGCAAATTTGGGTTAGTTTCATCAAATACAACATGCATAGACTTTTCAACAGTCATCAATCTCTTATTATAGACTCTATATGCATGACTTTGTGTAGCATAGCCTAGAAAAACACCTTCATCCTCTTTTGTATCAAATTTGCCAAGACTTTCTTTGCCATTATTTAAGATGAAGCACTTACATCCAAATACTTTTAGGTGACTTAAAACAGGCCTCCTCCCTTTGAAGAGCTCATAGGGGGTTTTCTTCAAAATTGGCCTAATCAACACTGTATTTAAAACATAGCAAGCAATGTTGACTGCATCAACCCAAAAATACTTAGGTAGTGAGTTTTCATTCAACATAGATCTAGCTAGTTCCTCAAGTGACCTATTTTTCCTTTCAACAACACCATTTTGTTGTGGGGTTCTTCGTGTAGAAAAATTATGGTTGATACCATGCTTTTCACAAAAGTGTTCAAACTTTTCATTTTGAAATTGCCCACCATGGTCACTTCGAATAGACACTATCTTGGAACTCTTTTCATTTTCAAGCATCTTGACAAGTCTTTTAAAAGCATGAAAAGTGTCTTTTTTGGAAGCTAAGAACAAATTCCATGTGTACCTAGAGAAATCATCAACAATGACTAATGCATAAAGATTGCCACGAAGGCTCATGGTTCTAGATGGACCAAATAGATCCATGTGAAGCATCTCTAAAGGTCTTTCAGTTGAAACAACATTTTTGGATTTAGAAGAGACCTTAGTCTATTTTCCTTTTTGACATGCTTCACACACTTTATCCTTCTCAAACTTGAGTTTTGGTAGTCCTTCAACCAACTGTTTTCTATTCAGCCGATTGAAATGCTGCATGTGTATGTGACAAAGTCTTCTATGCCATAACCAAGTATCATCCTCTTTTGTAAGCAAACAATGGATGCTAAATGATGCATGATGCAGGTCAAGTAGATATATATTATTGACCCTTTTGCCTATCAAAACAATACTACCATGTGCATCATATATCAAGCAACTATTTGGTTCAAACATGACTTTAACGCCTTTATCACATAGTTGACTTATACTTATCAAATTGTGTTTGAGTCCTTCTACAAACAGCACATTCTTGATGTTGAAAGAGGATCCATTGCCTATGACTCCATTTCCAAGGATTTTTCCTTTGTTGTTGTCTCATAGGTTACAAACCCTTCCCCTTTCAACTCTAACTTTGCAAATTTGGTTTTATATCCTGTCATATGTCTTGAACAACCACTATCAAGGTACCACAAATCTTTCTTATCACCTTTCATGACCTGCAAAATAGATTTGGATTATTTGGTACCCTTTGATAGGTTGGGTCCATCATGGTTATGCCTTTCTAGATCCTTTTGGGATCCATTTCATAATCCCTTTAGGAACATCATATTTTCTAGCATGACAATTCTTAATAACATGACATTTTTGCATACAGTAGTTGCATGAAATGAATAGCATGTCACTTGGCATACTTTTTGAAAAGAAACTAGAGAACTTCTTAGTTTTCTTTTGAAAAGAAGGATTAAAACCAAGTCCAACTTTGCCAAACACACAGTTTTGAGAACAAAGAACAGCCTCGAAGTTTGCTTCCCCTCTTGTGAACCTTGCACAGGTCTTTATAAGGTATTTCACTTGATTTTTCAAAACTGTGCAATTTTCACAAGGTTTTTTAGCAGGTTGATTTCTAAAACAGTCGGTTAAATTATTGTGAATCATTTCTAAATGCTCAAAATCAGTTTTTAAATCAACTATTTCTTTTTCCAGTTGGCTAACTTTGTTTTCCAGCCAGTTGTTTAAGCCTTTCAACCGATTGTTTAATACAGAAATCTTGTTTGCTTCATTATGCAATTCTTCAAAATCATGCAACAATTGATTATAATCATTTATGTCTAGGGAACTTACTTGGCTTGAGGAGGATGACTCATAACCTGCCATGAGACACAAGTTGGCTTCTTCACTCTCATCGTGTGAGGAGCTACTTGTTGTTGAATCATCATTGTCCTTCCATGCAATGTATGCACGTTTCTCCTTTGGCTTCTTCTCCTTTTTCCTATCAACACTCTTCTCCTTTTCTTTGTTAGCTTTTGGAAATTCAATTTTGATATGTCCTTGTTTTCCACAATTATAACATGTAAAATTAGAAGAGTTTGATTCATTGTGTTTGGAAGTATACCTCTTGGGATTACCTTTGATACCTTTCCTTTTGAGATACTTACCAAACCTCTTGACAATGAGATTCAAGTTCTCACTTTCACTTGATTCAGCCACCTCATCCTCGAGTTCCTCATTCTTCTTGGTGTTAGTCTTCAAGGCTATGTTCTTAACCTTTTTCTCACTTGACTCAATCTCATTAAGCCTTTGCATCTCAATCTCATGCTCCCTAAGCTTACCAAACAATGCAGCTGTAGTCAAAGTGGATAGATCTCTTGCTTCTGAGATGGTTGTGACCTTTGGTTGCTAAGATCTATCAAGACACTTTAGCACCTTGATGTTTTACTCTTCCTTGTCAAATTCCTTACCCAAACCTATGATACGGTTGACTATGTGAGTGAATCTCTTTTGCACATCTGCTATGGATTCTCCTTGTTTCATCTTAAATAGCTCATACTCTTGAATCAAGGCATGCTTTCTTGCTCTCTTAACATCATTGGTTCCTTCATGAGTCAGTTCAAGAACCTCCCATATTTCCTTTGCACTCTTGCATTGTGAAACACGAAAAAACTCATCCATGTTGAAAGATGAAGTGAGGATATTCTTTGCATTGCAATCATATTGGGCTCTCCTCCTTTCTTCCCCTTTCCATTGAGTCCATGGCTTATTAACCTGCACATCATCAAAAATATGCTTAGGAGTATACGATCCATTTATGATTGCATCCCATATCCCTTGATCTATTGACTCAATAAGGATTTTCATCCTAATTTCCCAAAATTGGTAATTAATGCCACTAAACATAGGGGGTCTATGAATTGAGGCACCTTCACCTTGTTTTCAGCCATTTCAAGTAGTTCAAAACAAATTTAGGTCCTTACTTGAGAAAATTTCAAGTACTTAGCTCTGATACCAATTGTTAATTTTGAAATGGTTGAAAAGCCAAGAAGAAGGGGTTGAATTGGCTAGTTAAAAATTTAGGCTATCTTTGCAAGCTAAAAACCACCTTTAATTGAATCAAATAGATCACCAAGTTAGCATGCAAACAATACTGAACTGTACACTTTCAATCGATCAAAAACAGAGTTAATCGATTGATTTTACTAAACAGATTCTCTTATGGTATAATCAACCGATTGAAACATGAAAACAGTCGACTGAAATACTGGGAAAAATGCAGAAATGTGAATTTGAATTTTAAACCAACAACAATGCACAAGAATGATCAAGATAGGTTCCAAATGATTATGTAAACATGCTCAATGCTGCAAATGCTATGAAAACGTGCAAGAACATGAAAAAGATGATTAAAGCATAAGTTCTTTAAACTTTAAAATGAAAATGCAAGAGAGAAAGGTTAGAGAAGAGAGGACACCACGAAATTTTTATATTAGTTCACTCAAACCTGAGCTACATCCAGTTTGTCAAGGCAACCTGAGCTTGACTTTGCACTATTTCAAAAGATTTACAAAGTATCCATCCTTACTGATGGAGGCGTGGTCCGGGAGTGTCACAGGGATTTCAGAGCATTTGATGGAATCATGTCCAAGACCTTCAAAGAGATCTCGGATTAGCTTTAGGTCGTAGAATATGAACTCTTTTATATGTTTTTGTAATATTTTTGTTTGGGCTTCATCGGACCTTTAGTTGTGTTGGGCGTTTTGGTGTTGTGGCCCATAGTATATAAGCTCTTGTGAGACACATTTGTATTCAGATTTGAGTTATATGAAAATTTGAGTTTTTTGTTAAGTCTCGAGGTTCTCCTCAGAACCACCGATCCTTATCTTTGAATCTCCGATTCAAAGTGGCGGATCTTCCTCACTTATCTTAGAACCTCCTCCAAGTGGCATGATTTCGTCCTGTTCCGCAAAATTCCCCAAATCGACATCTCCATTTCCCCCTTTTTTCATTTTAGGGTTCATACCCATTTTCGTTCTAGACGAATTTCACCCCAAATCCGAGACGATCCTTCATCATCTAGTAATCAGAGCTCGGTTCGTAGTATTTTGAGTTTCTGTTTCGGATTTTTCGTGATTTTGTCTCGGTCGTGGTTCATGTGCATCGTATTCTTTCGTTTCTGGATTTGAAAATGGCTTTGTTCAAGCGGTCATTCAGTGGTTTTTTTTTTATGGAAGTAAATTACCACAAGTATTTTTTTCTTGGTTCCGTTGTGGTAACCTAAACCCCTTAATGGACTCCAGTTTCAAGCAGGTTGCTAAAATTTGTTGATTCTTGTGTTGGAAGCTTTGGGTTGGCACGCCCACTAGCGATTCGAGGTTAGCTTGTGTTCTTAAAACTGATGCATACCAGGTGTGTGTGAAAAGAAGTCAGTGTAGAATTTTGTCTCGTTTGAATTGGTGTGTTTTGTGGAAGCACGCAGTGTGTTGTGCTGTCTCATGGGGTGGAAAACTATTGTTAGAATTTTAGAAATACCGATTGATAGTGGACTTGTTGGTCCATCTTGAAGCTGTAGAGGTCTTATGAAGGGTGCTGCAATTGTTTTTGTATGGATGGAGGGAGGCATACCACACGTTGGTATAAATGTTCAAGAGTTCTGGTGCAGGAGATTTGGACAGCAGCTTCAGAGGTGCGAGCTTTTGTCTCAAGCGGTGGCAGCTCCTTTCGATTTTTGTTTATGTAGTTTGAAGGTTCAATTGATCTGGCTCCATCATACATGTGGCAGTAGCTAAGCCCCATTCTTTTTGTCAGCAAAGGGTCCAATTACACAACGCTGGTCAACAACAAGATGGAGGTGGTTGTTTAGAGCGGTGTAAACATGAAACTTTCTGCTGGATCACAGTTCTGAAGCATATGGACTTCTATTTGGTCCAATTGTGGCATACAAACTGAAATTGTTGTTTTAGAAGTGTGCTAAAAAAAGTCTAGTGCAAGAGCGTATTTTGGCTTGCAATTTAGCCAAATCTATTTCTAATTGGGACGCAGTGACAGCAGCGGGCCTAGGCCATTTGGTGCATAATTTCTTCAAAACCTCCTTGCTTAAGCGGTGTTCCAAGCGGTGCAGTTGTTGTAACATCCCGTCCGGATATTACAGATTTTAAATAAAAAGTAAAGAAACAAATAATAACAGGGCATTTAATAATACCTCATTTTCCCAAAACGCGAAAAAATTTAAAATTTATTAAATGGGCAAATAAAGTTCATAATTATCCGTTACAAAAACCAAAAGAACGATGTTATAAAATCACCCATCAGGGTCTACAACTGTTTGCAAAAGCAAATAAAAAAAACATAAGAAATTCCCAGGTCGAACCCCTCTCCGCGACTAAGCTTCACCTGAGCCACCTGCATTAACAACATCTGCTCCCGTCTACCGCGTACACGATCATTGCCAAACACACGCAGATAGGGTGAGCTTAACAGATAAAACATATATATTGTTACAGACATATATATCTATATACACACATATCACTGTACATAACTTAACATCCCACATTGTTTTATACTTTAATTCCTACCATCTGACCCCCAATCAGATTATTCGTGTTCTACATCGTCCAATGATTACTTCAAGGTGACTTGCTGCCATACCTATCGGCCACAACCGATAGAGCACGTGCAGGAAATAATGCTACGGATCATACACCGTAATGCCAGGTAGAGTTCACATATACGAACATAGTCCGTATCATCCCAAGACTACCAAACTCGTCAGCTAACAACTTAGGAGGGCAATCTATCTGGACCCATCCGTACTGGCCACAACCAGCACATTCACACCGACAACACTCGCCAACCCGAGCCACAACTCAAGGGTTCCTTGTGTTCATCCACCACCCCGAGCCACAACTCAACAGATGCTATTCTGAACCACAACTCAAGGAATACCACGTGCTTAACCTCTATCTCGAGCCACAACTCAAGGGATACGTTCCGAGCCATAACTCAAGGAACATTAGCAATCCCACCTTTAAAGCACCGCTAGACGTCTTGTAGATCAAAATTACACGATCAAATTTCCAAGCTGCAGCAACACAAATCGCCTTGCGGGTAACACATACCGCCAGGCGCTGCCAGCTTCCAGACCGCCTGGCGGGTGTCACGTACCGCTAGGCGCATAGCGCCTCAAAAATTCCCCTCACTACAGGTACCGCCTGGCGGTATTACTCTCACCGCCAAGCTCCTACGTAGCAGTGGCTCACTGTTGCACCTATATCAGGCTCTCTTTGGTTCCCTCTCTATCGCCTGGCGGAGTCGTTCTCTCCCGCCAGGGGCTATACCAGAACAACTTGTTTCTGGTTTAACATATTTTAGTACCTCTAATGATCCTTCATTCCCTTTCTCCATCCCTTACTCCACCCCTAAGTTTAATATTAAGGTAAATATTACCTATCATCATCATAGTTAATCCACTCATACCCACACAAAACAAAAATTTATACCGGATAATTATACCATTGGTCCTGTTGACATGTGATTAACCATCTCCATCAATTATCCTATACTCGGACTGGCTCAGGTTCATACCCATCCAACGTTAGTTGCGCCTTATACTTCATTCCTAATTAAAGCCTATTTTGCAACCTCACGACCCACTCCAAATTCTCCATCCTTTATCCTTCAAGACTTGTTATCCCACTCAAAATATATCCAAGAGAAACATTTTCATTGAATTACCCTTTATTATTTCATGACCAGATTATCCTCTTATCTAACGCGAACCAACGCACTCCAACTTTCCCACAAGCCTCTGATTTCCCCGCTGTCGCCTGGCGGTATCCTCTAGTCTGCCAGGCGGTACACTAGACCTGGAAAAATCCAGGTTCTGTCACGGCCCATCACATTTTCCCCCATTCTCTTGCTGCGTTTCCTGTCAAATATTCTCTTAATTTACACTCATATTCACTCGCATATAGACCCAGATGTAATCCTCCCCTCAATCTATTCCTCTTTCTCTCTTATGATTTCAACATCAACTTGTTTAATAGCAAGGTCCCTTTACCTCCAACCCTAACACTGTTCCATTTCTTATACAGATCATTCAAGCCGAAAATCAACAAAATACCACCTCCATTATCTTATAACTACCAATCCTCACCTTTTTCATCGATCAGAAATCTCCCAGAAAGCACAGAACCAAGAAATAGAGTCAACAGACTCGTGTCGCCTGGCGAAAATTCATCACCGCCAGGCAGATCATAAAAATAAACCCATAATCTAATCATTCACTTGCGTCGCCTGGCGGTACAGGGTTCCACCGCCAAGCGCTGCCCCAAGAAACACCCCAAACACACAGTTGGCATGAGCCGCCTGGCGGCTATGTATAGCCCGCTAGGCGGTTTCTAGAAAATTTCCAGAAATCAGAATTTCAGAATTAGAACAAGAATCATGCATTCATATCATCATATAGTTCATGGAATTTAATAAAACAATAAGGCAAACGGAGTCCAGCTCCCCTAACCTGGAATTCCTTCGTTTAAATCGAATTGTTTGAGATACTCTAATGATCACCACGTCTCCCCCTTCTTGGTGTGCTCCCTCAAACCCCGCCAGAACCTCTCTCAAACCTCACCAATCTCTCTGATTTTCGTGCTCTAATTCAGGTTGCTATTCCAGCTTGCCAAAACCTTCATTATGACCACTTTTTACCCTTTTAAACTTGGCTTTTAGTAGAGTTTAATTACCCAAAACGAAAATTTACCTAATGGTATTGTTAATTACCTTTTAATTGACCTTTATGATCTATTTTTCAGCTACCCAAGGCTGCCTCTCAACTATCTAGGGTTTTTCCCAACCTTTCATATTCAATTCAAAGCCAAAAATGCCAAAAATAAAGTTTTTAGTTTGGTTCTCCAAGGTTTGAACCCATAACCATTCAATCACAAAGCAATTGCACAACCAATTCAACCAAGTCATGTTTCATGCTTAACAATTCCAATTCAGACATCATATCATACCAGAACATGATTACATAGATTTAAATAATAAAACAATAACACAAAAGTTAGCATACATAGGACTCGAACCTAAGTCCTCTCACACAAACCAAGTACTCTCAACCACTTGAGCTAGTACTTTTCCACATCATACCAACCATAATTTAATGTCATAATCCTATGGGTCTTACAGTTGTGGTTGGCTCCTTGCTACATTCGAGGGCAGCCTTTTAGGCAATTTGGTGAAGTAGCTTGGACTCCTTTCAGTGCACATTTTAGAGTGTTCCAAGTGGTGCAGATTAGGAATTGCATGTTACTTTCATTGGTGCAGAAAAAGTGGGTGTGGCAGCCAACTAAATAGGTGAATGAGCAGTGTGCTTGCTGAAAAATTCAGTGCAACAACCACATTAGGCAGTAAGTGGTGCGTTGGCTATTTCCCTTTATCCAAAGTGAGTTTGGTGCAAAAGGAAGTCTTCATTTGAATTTGGGACGTCCAGCAGTAGTAGTGAGAACCACCTTGTGGCAGCAAAGTCAGCAAGGATTCATTGGTTACAACATTTTATTTCTTTGCTTTTGGAATTCTTGGTGCAGTTTGGATTCTTGCAGCTACACTTCATACCAGATTGGTGAGTGATGTTAAAGGAGGGACCACTTAAGATAGCTAAACGGTGCAGTTGGAACAGCAGGCAATTTTGTTTTTCTCAAGCGGTGACAGTAGCTTTTTTTCTTCTGGTTCATTGGTTAAATTCACGTGGATTTTGGTTGGATTGGCTGAATCTTTTGGAGGCTTAGATTGGATATCTTGTCTTGGTGCATTGGTGACAAAATAGAAATTGTGTGCAGTGCAGCATCCACTCTCATTGGTCCATTCTAGTACGCTCCCGCCAAACAATTGTGGTCTTTGAGTGCAGCATTCTGCAGTGCAGCGTTGGCAGATTCAAAGTGGCATTCAGTGGCAACAGCTTAAGTGTCATTCGGTGCACACCAAATTGCAATTGAAGTTGATTCATTCGGTGGTGGATGAAACTAAAATTTTCTCTGACACAACAAGCATGTTGTACACATTGTTTGCTAGAATCATCCAAAGCTGCATGAAGTATTTGAATTAGTGTACAACTACTTTTAATTTCTCTCGGTGCAGGAGATTAGTGCAGCAGATTTATCTCATCACCTGATCTTGTGTTTTTAGTGTTGCATTTGGTTTTGCTTGGTGCTAGTCTATGCGGTGGCAGCTATCAAATTATAGAGATGTGCAAGCAATTGTGGCCCTTTGGTGCAATAAGCTGAAATGTGAAATAGTGGCAGCAAGCTAATTTTGTTTAGTGCAGTGGCGGCAACTTGAAATCCAGTCGGTGTAGCTAATTGGTGTGATGTTTCTTGTGATGGAGTTGGAGACGTGCTGCTTGATTCACTAGCAACAACACCTTTGTCTTTAAGTCCACATGGTAGTGCAATTTGGCAAGGCTTTTGGTGCAGCAGAGTTGCGTTGCAATCTCACTAGGTGCAATTGATTTAGAACAAGCCAACTCGTGTACATGGCAGCAATGCAAAATTGGATTGAACAACAAGCCTTTCTTTATTTCACTTAGTGAACTTGGTTTGACACGCTATTTTGGCTGGACCACATGACTTGAATGGCTGGAACAATTTGGGTTGTTGTGTTGGGTGGCTGTCCAGGCTATTTTTGGTACTGATTTGAAGCTTGAAACAACAGCCATTTAATGCAGTGTTATTCATCTTTTATTGTTGCTTTGGCCTACCACCGTGGATGCTATCCTGAGGTGATTTTTGGTGTTGTTTTGGGGTATTGTTTGGTGCAAAATTGTGGCACTTTAGTCATGTTTCTGGTTGAATTTCTGATACACTTTTTGCATTTTGCTTTGCTTAGTTTTTACCATTTAGAGTTAGTAATTGTTCATTATTGCTTTGCTTGAGTCTCTTGTCCATCATTTCCCTTTGAGTTTGATTTTCCTTGGTTTCTTGTGTTGTGGGGCAATGTACCTTGAGCTAAATTGTTGGAAGTATTGCTTATGGGAGTTTGAATTAATCATCACATTTTAGCTTGAGTATTTTGTTTCACATTTCTAGTAGTAATTCTAAATACACTGTTTAGATTAATCTTGTCTTTAAAATTGCTTTTCTCGTTGTCATAGTCCTAGTTTTGTCACATATTTACTCCCTTTGGTTTAGCCCTTTCTTGATTTTGGTGCTTTTGTAGTTTGTCTTCAAACTTCCTTGGTTTTGTCTTAGAGTTTTCTTTCCTTGGCCTCTTGAGTTGAGCTTAGATTCGTTACATCTTTCACTTTGATGTTGAATTCTTGATGGGTTGATTGGAGGTTCCTCGAAGAACTGAACAAGAACTTGAGAGTGAGTGAATACACTTTGAGAGTGAAACACGAGTGGAATTGAGTGTAAACACGTAAGGAGTGGTGAGGCCGATTTAATAATTTTATCCCCATTACTTTTGCTAACCACTTACTGTGTTTTGTGTTAGTTCTTGTTTCCTCTCTTTCACTGCAGGAATTGGGAATTCTGAGCACTCCAGAATGTTCCATACACGTTCGACCTTGATAGAAGATATCAATTTTATTGTGTCCAAAATTATCAGGTTGAATAGCAAACTTGGGAATCTTAGAAGGGAGCACCATGAAGATAGACGATCATTGCCAAAAGACAAAACAAGTGCTATTAGGTGCACTAGGTGTGAAGGTTATTGACACGAAAATTATCAATGTCCTAATTGGAACGCAAAGTACATGAATCTTCAAGAACTCCAAGATTACATTGTATACTTGAAAGAGGTAAAGAGGAATGTTAGGCAAAAGCTCGAAGTTAGACAAGAGAACAAGCAAAAAGGGAGCATGAAAAGGCAAAAAGAACACTAAAGGAAATGTGGGAAAAAGCAAGACAAAAGAGAGAGCTAAAAGAGAGAAAAGAGCAAGAGCTAAGAAAGTAAGAGAAGAAAAAGCAAAGAGAAAGAAAAGAGCTAGATATGAGAGAAAGAGAACAAAATATGAAAGAGCTTAGAGAAAGAAAAGAGAAAGAGCTAAAAGAGCGAGAAGAGAAAGAACAAAGAGCAAAGGAAGAAGAAGAACAAAGAGAGAAACACGAGAATGAGTCTCTCCTCACACCCTTGACATGCATGGTTGAGATGAAATCCTTAAAGGGGGATGATAATGCGTTAAATTGTTGTTCCCATTCACATCATGATTTTTCATTTTCATTAGGAACACTTACTAACCCCTCTCTTTTTGTCTTAATACCTAGGGAAGACTTATACATTAAGGAGCAATAGCATAAGCAATGGGGTGAGGAAAAGATGATAGAAAAGGAAACAACAACATGGGCAACACATGAACCTGACTTTAATCATCTGCTTATGTGTTTGTCCTACCCTGAAAATCCAAAGGGATTTCAAGGACACTCGTTTTCTATTATGATTACTATGGGTTGTTTTCCCTTGTGTTTCATTGTGAATAGTATAGTTGTGTTGAAACTCTTTGATGTGTTCTGCAGGTTTATCTTTGATCCTGGAGGACAATCTCCGAGCACCTTGATAATAAGAGATTGGCCTCTTCCATGATTCCAATCTCATTTTTTTATATAGCATTTTATTTCTGTCTTTACACTGGTTTTGTGTGCTTTCAACACTTATGTTTGTGTGTTTGGTTGTAGGTAATAAAGCGCTAAAATTTGAGGTCGAATTTTCTCCAACCCGGAGGCAATGATGGAGGCGTGGTTCAGGAGTGTCACAGGAATCTCAGAGCATTTGATGGAATCATGTCCAAGACCTTCAAAGAGATCTCGGATTAACTTTAGATCGTAGAATAGGAACTCTTTTATATGTTTTTGTAATGTTTTTGTTTGGGCTTCATCGGACCTTTAGTTGTGTTGGGCCTTTTGGTGTTTTGGCCCATAGTATATAAGCCCTTGTGAGACACATTTGTATTCAGATTTGAGTTATATGAAAATTTGAGTTTTCTCTCAAGTCTCAAGGTTCTCCTCAGAACCACTGATCCTTATCTTTAAATCTCCAATTCAAAGTGGCGGATCTTCCTCACTTATCTTGGAACCTCCTCCAAGTGGCGTGATTTCCTCCCGTTCTGCAAAATTCCCCAATTCGACATCCTCCATTTCCCCCTTTTTCATTTTAGGGTTCATACCCATTTTCGTTCTAGACAAATTTCACCTGAAATCCGAGACGATCCTTCATCACTTACACTTCCAAAATATGCAAAAACACCACAAAAGACTCTTGAATCACACAAGAATCACACCAACACAACAAGAACCACCCTCTTGCAGACCTGGAAAGCCACTAGGGGCACACACAAAGCTTGAGAAAGATCAAACCTCAGTTGTAGCACAACACATCCTACCACAAACCACTTTCTCCAAGCTTCAAACCAAGCCAAAAGCTCCAAGAATTGATCCAAGATCAATCTTCAACATCCACAAGTTTCTAGAATAAATTTGTGCTCTAAAATGATCAATTTTCCTCTCTTTCAAAAATCACAGCTTTTATAGTCAAACTGTTACGAAATTCAACAGGTTGATTTTCAAATCAATCGGTTGATTTCACTTGACTTAAGTGAAATTAGTCGATTAAAACCTAAATCAACTGATTAAATTTGTTGTAGTTTAAGACTACTGCAGCCAACCTGTTAACCTTTTAAAAAACCATTCAATAGACTAAAAGAGACATTTTAACCTGTTGAAAAACCATTCAATAGATTAAACGACACACCTAAGACCAAAAACATCTCATTAATGCTATAAGGTCTACAACATGAATTACAAACTTAAAATACACTTTCTAAATGATGTAACAACATGGAGATCACACGTTACAGCCTTGATCAACATGGTTATCATCAAATCACCTTTCCTTCATCAATGTAGGCTTCATTCCAATGGTAATGGCTTCAAGATAGTTCAAAAAGGCTTCATTCAATCTTCATTAAATCTTCAAGAAGCAAACCACCTTGGTTTCTTATGTTAACAGATTCAACCAAATATAGAGGGTTAATTGGTTCCTTGCTATATCTAATTGCTAGTAGGTCGGATATACAATTTGGTGTTTGCTTGTGTGCAAGGTTTCAATCCAATCCAAATGAATCAAACTTTAAAGCTGCAAAAAGGATTCTCAAGTATCTGAAAGGGACAACTAATGTTGGATTATGGTATCCTAATGAATCTAACATTGTTCTTAGTGGTTTATCATATTCTGACTATGCAGGGTGCAAGTTGGATAGGAAAAGCACAAGTGGTACATGCCATCTACTTGGATTAAGCCTAATCTCATGGAATAGCAAGAAGCAAGCTTGTGTAGCACTCTCTACAGTTGAGGTTGAGTACATAGCAATTGGACATGCATGTGCTCAAAGCATATGGTTGAAGCATCAACTTATGGATTATGGTATAAAGCTAGAGATGGTACCTCTTTATTGTGACAATACAAGTGCAATCAACCTAACTTAGAATCCAATTCAACATTCTAAAACTAAACACATTGAAATCAAACATCATTTCATAAGAGATAATATTCAAAAAGGTGATATTGAAATCATGTTTGTGAAAACCGAAAATCAATTGGCGGATTTATTCACTAAACCACTTACACGTGATTGATTCAATAAGCTTATAACTGAATTAGGTATTCTTGACATGAAGAATGTATGTTGATATCTGTTTTGCTTGTCAATCTTATTAGATCATGTGTGTGCTGAATTTAAAGTGGCAAAATCCACATAATTTGAAAACAGTCAGAATTTCAGTCAACTAAATTTGAAAATTCAACACATAGATTTCACTTAAACTTTCAAAATTTGCATAATTTGTGTTATGGAATTGTTTCAATCTCTTAAATCTCACAAAACAACAAATATATTTGATTTAAATTGGTCTGGTGTGTATTTCATGTAATCTAAAATTTTTAGTCAGCTAAAACTGCAAATTTAACACAGATTTCACTTAAAACTGTCACTGCTCCAAAAATCAGTTTTCTGGTACAGTTTTAGTCGACTGGCTCTATATTTTAATGTGTTAAAATCACTTATGCTGATGTGGACTTGCTTGAATTGATTTTAATTGATTGACCCAATCAAAGTATGCATCACATGACTATTTTTGGACTGTAGTAGCAGCATGTAACATCTATTACATCAGCTAAAATCAAGTTTTCAAATTGCATTGACCATAAAGTGCTTTAATTACATGATTTCAACGTGCATGCATTACATGTGAACTATTTGTGAGTGGATTATTCATAAAACGCATAGGAAACACATCACTACATCTCTAAAACAAATTCCCTAACATTTGATTGTTGTGATTTCCTATACTGCATTGAAAACAAAATATCTACACAATTTAATTGATTGATTTTGAAAATCAACATACTGATTCTATAAATACTTGTATAAGCATCATGCATTGACATTCTCATTTGCTAGTATGAGTCAAACCTACAATTCACCATGCCTAGAAGATCACGAACAACCCCCTGAGATGATGAAAGCTCCACCCCACCTACTCCATCTAATCAAAATGCCATGAATCAAGGAAGGCTTGAGATATGGTTTGAAGGCCATGAAGACAAAATTCAGACCTTCTTGATTGATATCAATAGGAAGCAAATCATCCTTCCTAAGGTGATTCACGCATGGCTGAGGGTAGAAAACTTTGGCAACCTTTAGCAATATCTCAAAGCTCAAAAATTGAAGACATTCCTTGAACTTACGGGCAAGGTGTATTCGAATTTGGTGAAGGTGTTCTATGCCAACCTCAAGTTCAACAATAGCATTCTCAAAACAAGTGTCAAAGTTGTGGAGATGGAAATCAGTGGGCAAACATGGAAGGATGTGGTTGGCCCAAGGCAAAGAGGTGTGCAAGTCCATAAGGGTGAAACTAGTGTAGTGGATGAATTCAACAAGGTGCAATACTTCAACCAATGTGTGTGTAATCAAGGTGAGCAAACTAGAAATTTCCATGTGGGAAGGCTTTGTCTAGAGGAAAGGTTGCTAACTATGGTGGTGACCAAAATCATCACGCCTAGGGGGAGCAATCATCCAACCTTGAATGAAGGTGATCTTGTGGTGATGTACTGCATTCAAAATAGTGTGATAGCAGACTGAACCTACACAATTTGTGACCACCTGATGAAGGCAAAGAGGCTTACAGATTTCAAGCTTCCATATGTGGTGCTCATCTCTAAGTTCATTGAGCATTTTGGTATGGATGTGGAAAGAGAGCTTGAGGAGTCTAGTGGTCTTCTCAATCATATTTCAACACTGAATATGTACAAGATGGGATTCACCAAGATAGGCAATACTTGGCTAGTTGAAAGAGATCATGGTGCTAATATTGAAGTTGGAGCAAATGATCATGAAGCTGGAACTAGTGGAGGAAACCAAGAGGAAGATGAACCACAACCCATAGCAATTGAGCTTTATAACCCTCCTAAAAATAATGGACTTGCATACTCCTAGTTTGAGAGAATGGTTCTCAATCAGCTTCAATACCTCAACATGGCACAAAATGCAGACCATGGTTATTGCACAACAAGGTTCCAAGACTTGGATGATCAACTCCATAATGTTCATGAAAAGGTTCCAATGTCTACAATAGAGACAACCCTAGGAATGAGTGAAGGGGATGGCTCATAGGTCATGCATTGGATTTTCGTGTTGTATTTTGTATATCTGTCTATTTGTTCAAGTTTTTTAATCGGCTATTTTCCCATTTTAGTCGACTGATTATACTAGTTTAGCTTCATCATGTATTTGTTATTTATGCTTCTGTTCTAATGTGCTTGTATTTGTATCAGCTGCCCTGATACACCCCTATGTTACTATTTTAATGAAAATTTCATCTTTCCAAAATGATCTAAGCACTTACTTTCATTTGATGAATCCAAAGGGAGAGAAAAATGTGTAAAATTGTGTATTGGAAAACCTGAAATAAATCTGCTGGAATCATATAATACTGCAAACTTAATCTAAAATCTGAAGTTAAATCATATCATTAGTGATAGGGGGAGCATATGCATATGTGATATGTATGTATGCTTGTGTGCTTTTGCTTGGTTGTATGTTTGGAATATTGGTATCTTGTACGCAAAAGCTTTTTCAGGTTTCTCTATGGATCTTAGCCCATCAATTCAACTCGAGGATGTTTGCTTCATCAATTCAGGGGGAGATTGTTGGCACAAGCAAGCTTGAAGCAAAGAATTGATAAAGCCATGTGCATGAAGATCATAGGTGTTTGATGAAGATTGATGAAGATCCTCTTCAAGATTAAGTTTTAGTATATTAAATATGAAAATAACATGTTAAATGTAATGTGATAATGTTATATCTTGTTGGTAGGCTATTCGACATAGATTAGATGTCTTGTGTGCCTTATTGTGTCTCTTTTAATGTGTTAAAATGGGTTTTAACAGGTTAAAAGGCTTGTTGTATATAGTTTCTGGTATGAATGCATTCAGTCAGTTGAATTATTTTTCAATCGACTTATTTCACTTATGTCAAGTGAAATCAGCTGACTGTATGGAAAATTCAATGTATAAGCTATGTTTTCGCGAGCAGAGGTGCGAATATGAGTTTTTGAGCACGAAACTTTGTCATTCATCTTTGGAAAGCTCTCTCTCTACAATACACAGCTCCAACTCATGTTTTGAAGATCTTGGTTGATCTTGGTTGATCTTGGAGGCATTTTGGGTTGTGAGTACCTTGAAGAACACATGTATGGCTGGCTAGGGACAACCACCATCAAGTTTGGATGTTCTTGTGCCTCTGGTTGGTTTGCCTGATGTGATTTCAAGTCTGTAAGTGTGATTCTTGTAGGCGGTGTGTCTAGATTTTTTGTGAGTCAAAAATATTGAGTTTTGTTGTTCAAAAGTGTAATCTTGGTCTGTGATTTGTAAAACTTTTGAATATAGTGGGAACCTTGCTTAGGTTGTCCTGGTAAACTAGATGTAACTCTATGATTGAGTGAACCAGTATAAAAACAATTGTGCATTTCACTTTCCCTCATCTCGCTCACTTTGAAACTCTTTAAAACTCAAGAAAACCAAGCAATCTGATCTTTGGTGTGATTTAATGCGTTCTTGTGTAATCTGAGCTTTTATACTGGTTAAAAACATTGATTGAAACAAGTCTTGTATGTAAAAGATTGTTGTTTGAGTTGAATTTGCAAATTCTGCATTCTGTATAAATCTTTAGTATTTTAGCCGACTAATTTATCTTTTTAATTCACTATTTTATAGCTTCAAGAACATATTAGTCTGTTGTTTTATATTTTAATCAACTGAAAGTGTACTGGTCTACAACATTTACAACCAAACACTCCAGTCTATTAGATTCAATTGAAAAGAGGTTTAAGCATTCGAAAAAGATTTATAAAGCCAATTCAACCCCTCCTTCTTGGCTAAAATCACCATTTCAAACATAACACTGGTAACACTTTTTAAAATCTTTTTACTATTTTTAACTATTTACAATTTAAATAATTGATATTTTATGTACAAAAATTGCTCAAAATTTCATAACAAATAGGTTAGCAGATACTTAGATGGGATTAGTTTCAGAAATTTAAGAAATTCAATCTCTAGGTAACAATTTTTCAATTTTTTTTACTACTTTCTACTATTTACAATTTAAATAATTCATGTTTTCTACATAAAAATTGCTCAAAATTTCACAAGAAACACATTGGCAAATACTCAAAAGGGATTATTGGTGTTATGAAATTTGAAAATTTTCTACTTGTTGTGACTATTTTTGAATATTTTTTTACTAATTTTTACTATTTACAATTTAAATAATTGATATTTTATATATAAAAATTGCAAAAAATTTCACAAGAAACAAGTTGGCCAATACTAGGATAGGATTTGTGTTCTTAAATTTGAGAAATTCCATATCATGGTAACACTTTTTAAATTCTTTTTGCTATTTTTAACTATTTACAATTTAAATAATTGATATTTTATGTATAAAAGTTTCTCAAAATTTCATAACAAACAGGTTAGCGGATACTTAGATGGGATTAGTTTGTGAAATTTAAAAAATTCAATCTCTAGGTAACAATTTTTCAATTTTTTTACTACTTTCTATTATTTACAATTTAAATAATTCATATTTTCTACATAAAAATTGCTCAAAATTTCACAAAAAACCTGTTGGCAAATACTCAATGGGGATTATTGGTGTTATGAAATTTGAAAAATTTCTTCTTTTGATGACACTTTTAAAATATTTTTACTAAATTTTACTATTTATAATTTAAATTATTGATATTTTATATATACAAATTGCAAAAAATTTCACAAGAAATAAGTTGGCCAATACCAGGATGTGTTCTTAAATTTGACAAATTCCATCTCCTTGTAACACTTTTTTAATTCTTTTTACTATTTTTAACTACTTACAATTTATATAATTGATATTTTATGTATAAAGGTTGCTCAAAATTTCATGAGAAACAAGTTGGCAGATATTTAGATGGGATTAGTTTCTTCAATTTAAAAAATTCCATCTGTAGGCAATTGTTTTTCAATTTTTTTTTCTACCTTTTACTATTTACAATTTAAATAATTCATATTTTCTTCATAAAAATTGCTCGAAATTTCACAAGAAAACCATTGGTCAATAATCAATGGGGATTATTGGTGTTATGAAATTTGAAAAAAATATTCTATTTGTGACACTTTTTTTTAATTTTTATACTAATCTTTACTATTTACAATTTAAATAATTGATATTTTATATATAAAAATTGCAAAAAATTTCACAAGAAACAACTTGGCCAATACTAGGATAGGATTTGTGTTCTTAAATTTGATAAGTTCCATCTCCTGGTAACACTTTTTAAATTCTTTTTACAATTGTTAGCTATTTACAATTTAAATAATTGATATTTTATGTATAAATAGTGCTCAAAATTTCATAACAAATAGGTTGGCGGATACTAATATTGGATCAGTTTCTTAAATTTAAAAAATTTCATTTGTGGGTAACAATTTTTCAATTTTTTCCTACTTTTTACTATTTACAATTTAAATAATACATATTTTCTATATAACAAATCTTCAAAATTTCACATGAAACCAATTGGCCAATACTCAATGGGGATTATTGGTGTTATGAAATTTGAAAAATTTCTTCTTTTTGTGACACTTTTTTAATTTTTTTTACTAATTTTTACTATTTACAATTTAAATAATTGATATTTTATATATAACAATTGCAAAAAATTTCACAAGAAACAAGTTGGCCAATACAAGGATAGGATTTGTGTTCTTAAATTTGACAAATTCCATCTCATGTTTAACTGTTTACAATTTAAATAATTGATATTTTATGTATAAAAATTGCTCAAAATTTCATAACAAACAGGTTGGCGGATACTCAAATGAGATTAGTTTTTGAAATTTAAAAAATTCAATCTCTAGTTACAATTTTTTATTTTTTTTTACTATTTTCTACTATTTACAATTTAAATAATTCATGTTTTCTACATAAAAATTGCTCAAAATTTAACAAGGAACTCAGTAGCAAATACTCAAAGGGGATTATTAGTGTTGTACCACACCTAGCCGGCCTAGCTAAATAATAACCATAAAACCCGTCTATGTGACCACCAAGGACGCAAATAATAACAATCACCATATATATGCTCAGCGAATAAAAGTAACTGGCCTAAGCCGCTAAAGAGTAACCGGTCTAGGCCGGTAACTTTAGGAAACTAAGCAAGAACTTGACAAATTCAGAACATTACTGGTAAGACCCATAGGGCCCACGATGATCGAACTAAGGGGCTTGGGCTAAGGCCCAAGCGTACCTACAGCCGAAACAGGGGCCCAGCCCATGACGTGGCCAAACATAATTAATAATCTATAAATATGCATAGACCCCACGAATTAAAGGTACGCATTCATTACTCTCATAATTACGGGATTTGACTTTCTAAGAGATTTTGCTGACTTGAGCATTAGAGTCTCTTCTGCAGGTAACCCCCCTCGGGTCAAAACCAATTCACACCGAGATATCCATAGACGACATGTACCGGCCGGGAGGAAGCCTACTTAGGAGATTGTGGACCGGAGTAAGGTACGCTTGTGTCTGACATATCTTATTTGTTCTCTGCAGGAACAAGTGTTATGAACTTTGGAAATTTTCTTCTTTTTGTGACACTTTTTAGTTATTTTACTTGTTTTACTATTAACAATTTAAATAATTTATATTTTATATATAAAAATTTCAAAAAATTTCACAAGAAACAAGTTGGCCAATACTAGGATAGGATTTGCCTTCTTCAATTTGACAAATTTCATCTCCTGGTAACACTTTTTTAATTGTTTTTACTATTTTTAACTATTTACAATTCAAATATTTGAAACTTTATGTACAAAAATATCTAAAAATTTCATCACAAACAGGTTGGCGCATACTCAAATGGGATTAGTTTCTAAAATTTAAAAATTTCAATCTCCAGGTAACAATTTTTCAGTTTTTTTTACTACTTTCTACTATTTACAATTTAAATAATTCATGTTTTCTACATAAAAATTGCTCAAAATTTCATAAGAAACTTGTTGCAAATACTCAAAGGGGATTATTGGTGTTATAAAATTGGAAAAATTTCCTCTTTATTTGACACTTTTTTAATTTTTTTTATTAATTTTTACTATATACAATTTAAATAATTGAAAATTTATATATAAAAATTGTAAACAAATTCACAAGAAACAAGTTAGCCAATACTAGGATAGAATTGGTGTTCTTAAATTTAACAAATTTCATCTCCTTGTAACACTTTTTTAATTCTTTTTACTATTTTTAACTATTTACAATTCAAATAATTGAAATTTTATGCACAAAAATATCTCAAAATTTCATAAAACAAGTTGGCGAATACTCAAATAGGATTAGTTTCTGAAATTTAAAAAATTCAATCTCTAGGTAAAAATTTTTCAATTTTTTTTTACTACTTTCTACTATTTAGAATTTAAACAATTCATGTTTTCCAAATAAAAATTGCTCAAAATTTCATAAGAAACTTGTTGCAAATACTCAAAGGGGGTTATTGGTGTTTTGAAATTTGAAAAATTTCCTCTTTATCTAACACTTTTTTTAAATTTTTTTGATAATTTTTACTATTTGCAATTTAAATAATTGAAATTTTATATATAAAAATTGAAAAAAAATTCACATGAAACAAGTTGGCCCATACCAGGATAGGACTTATGTTCTTAAATTTAACAAATTTCATCTCTTGGTAACAGTTTTTTAATTCTTTTTACAATTTCTAACTGTTTACCTTTCAAATAATTGACATTTTATGAACAAAAATATCTCAAAATTTCATAACAAACAGGTTGGCCGATACTCAAATAGGATTAGTTTCTGAAATTTCAAAAATTCAATTTCTAGTTAACAATTTTTCCTTTTTCTTACTACTTTCTCCTATTTACAATTTAAATAATTCATGTTTTCTATATAAAAATTGCTGAAAATTTCATAAGAAACTTGATGCAAATACTCAAAGGGGATTATTGGTGTTATGAAATTTGAAAAATATCCTCTTTTTCTGACACTTTTTTAATTTTTTTTACTAATTTTTAACATTTACAATTTAAATATTTGAAATTTAATATATAAAAATTGTAAAAAAATTCACACGAAGCAATTAGTTTTGAAATGGTTGAAATGCCAAGAAGGAGGGGTTGAATTAGCTAGTTAAAAATTTAGGCTATCTTTGAAAGCTAAAAACCACCTTTAATTGAATCAATTAGATCACCAAGTTAGGATGCAAACAGTACTGAACGATACACTTTTAATTGATTAAAAACAGAGTTAATCGATTGATTTTACTAAACAGATTATGTTCTGGTATAATCAACCGATTGAAACAAGAAAACAGTCGACTGAAATATTGGGAAAATGAAAAAATGCAGATTTGAGTTTTAAACCAGGAAAAATGTACAAGATTGATCAAGACAGGTTCCATATGATTATGTAAACATGCTCAATGCTGCAGATGGTATGAAAACATGGAAGAACATGAAAACGATGATTATACCACAAGTTCTTTAAACTTTAAAATGCAAATGCAAGAGAGAAAGGTTAGAGAAAAGAGGACACCACGAGATTTTTATGCTGCTTTACTCAAACATGAGCTACATCCAGTTTGTCAAGGCAACCTGAGCTTGACTTTGCACTATTCCAAAAGATTTACAAAGTATTGATTAGTGCGTATTTTTGCCCTCATTTAATGTTTAATTTTGGGTATTTAATTGAATTTGTGTGCTTAAAGATTGATTTAATTGGGATTTCCTATAATTGGGTTTATTGACCATGAGATACAAAAACATGTTAAAAATAGTTTTTTAGTTGCATAAATGTTCTTTGGATATTTTGAGGTGTGTTAGTGCAGCTGCAACTAAATTGAGCTCAAGGGGGTGTGGAAATAAATTGATTAAAGCTTCATAACACCTTAAAGATAAATCCAAGAATAAGAAATTATCAAAGGCACAAAAATCCAAGCCAAGCATTGCATGAAGACGACAAGAAAAGCTTGAAAAAGTGAAGAAGTTTGGCTAAACCAAGAAGAGAGGAACAGATAATTGGACCTTGCGATTTTCTTTATCTTTATGATAGAAGATAATTTGGGAAAAATATATAATATTTTATTTGATATTTTTAAATAATTATCTTATTAATTATATCATAAAATATTAAAAGATAATAACTACCAAATCTTTTTAAATATGACAAGATCTTCTTGAATCTTTTTAGTTCCACAACAAACAAATATATCTTGAAGATATTGGATTATTTAGAAGATAATTGAAGGAGATTGCAAAGGTTTGATTTGGAATCTAATACTATATACAATTTTCAACTAACAAATGGAAACTTCTTCAATAAAATATTATTTCTGACCCACTTCTATTCAAATTTTTTTTCTACAAGAGGTAAAAATGCTAACGTGTCACAATATCAGAATTTTGAACCTTCCAAAATTGAATCAAAAAGAACAAAATATCTCTCTCTTTTCTTCTCACGCTCTGTATCCCGCACAAAAAATCATTCTCTTTCATCCCAACCTCTTCAGCTTCTTCTCTCTCTTTCTCACTCTCACACATTCAAACCTCTTTAGCTTCTCTCTCACTCACAGATAACACCATTGCAGACAAAATGTCTTCAGCTTCATCTTTCTTTTTCGCACTCAAACATTAAGATCTATTTCTATTTTTACTTTTTTTTGATTCTTCATCTTGATGTTCTTACCTAGATCTCGGTTTTGTTTAGCTTTCTAGATGTTTTTCACTAACATCTTCACATTTCTACTTATTTTTGTTTTTTTTTTCACTTTTTTTTCTTCACATTTTCACTTATTTTTTTCTTCACATCTTCACTTTTTTTCACAACCAACATTTGATTTATTTGGTTTCAAAATGAAAGTGGTATCTGAAGTTCATATTTTATCCAGATTTCATATTTTTTCAGATTTCTCAACCAAATAGTTCATCTTTTTACCCACATCTCAATTTTTTTCAGCTTTCTCAAGCAAACAGTTCATCTTCTTAACCAGATCTCGGTTTTGTTCAACTTTCTCGATGTTTTTCACTAACATTTCATATCTCTACTTATTTTTGTTTTAATTTTTTTGTTCAGATGAATGAAATGAGTAGAAGATGGGTCACGACCAAGATTTGATTTATTTGGTTTCAGAATGAAAGTGGTATGTGAAGTTCATATTTTATCCCGATTTCGTTTTTTTTTCTGCTTTCTCAACCAAACAGTTCATCTTTTTACCCAGATCTCGGTTTTTTTCAGTTTTCTCAGGCAAACAGTTCATCTTCTTATTATCATTTTACTTAGATCTCGGTTTTTTTAAGCTTTCTCAAGCAAACTGTTCATCTTCTTACTTAGATCTCGGTTTTGTTCAGCTTTCTCGATGTTTTTCACTAACATTTCATATCTCTACTTATTTTTGTTTTATTTTTGTTTTCATTTTTTTTTCCAGATGAATGAAATGAGTAGAAGATCGGTCACGACCAATATTTGATTTATTTGGTTTCAGAATGAAAGTGGTATGTAAAGTTCATATTTTATCCAGATTTCATTTTTTTCAGCTTTCTCAACCAAACAGTTCATCTTTTTATCCAGATCTCATTTTTTTCAGCTTTTTTGATGTTTTTCACTAACATCTTCACATCTCTACTTATTTTTATTTTATTTTATTTTTCATTTTTTTTTTTCTCAGATGAATGAAATGAGTAGAAGATGGGTCACGACCAAGATTTGATTTATTTGGTTTTAGAATGAAAGTGGTATGTGAAGTTCATCTTATTTTTACTCAGCTTTCGGTTATTTTCATCTTATGTTTCCATCTAATTCCATTCTTCTTCAAACAAATTTTAGTACTTTTGTATGACTCTTTATTTTTGTGATCAATGAAAGTTTTTTTTCATATGAATGACATACAAGTTATTAGATAGATGAAGTGTTTGAAGAATACAACAAAGGTAGAAACTTTTATTCTTCTGTTTGCCAGATCAAAGTTTTTTGTATTTTTTTTCTTGGTATGTTGAATGAAGGTTTTATTTCAGATGAATAAACTATTTGAAGAATACAACAAAGGTTGGCTTTTTTCTGTCATGAAGGAAGATTGATGATTTATTTCAAGAATACAACCAAGGTAGAAGCTTTTCTTCTTCTCTGGAATCTTTTCTTCTTCAAACAGATTTTAGTACTTATGTATGGTTTTTTTTGTGATCAATGAAGGTTATCTTTCAGATGAATGATATACAAGTTTCTAGATGGATGAAGTATTTGAAGAATATAGCAAAGGTACAAACTTTTATTCTTTTGTTTGTCAGATCAAAGTATTTTTGAATTTGTTTCTTGGTTTATTGAATGAAGGTTTTATTTCAGATGAATCAATTGTTTGAAGAATACAACAAATGTTGGTTTTTTTTTTGTCATGAAAGGTGGTTTTGCTAAATCGATGATCTGTTTCAAGAATACAACAAAGGTAGAAGTTTTTATTCTTCTCTGGAGTATTTTCTTCTTCAAACAGATTTTAGTACTTATGTATGGCTTTTTTTTTGTGATCAATGCAGGTTTTCTTTCAGATATGATGTACAAGTTTCTAGATGGATGAAGTGTTTGAAGAATATAACAAAGGTAGAAACTTTTGTTCTTTTGTTTGCCGGATGAAAGTAAGAATTTTTGTATTTCTTTTTTGGTATGTTGAATGAAGGTTTTATTTTAGATGAATCAACTATTTGAAAAAAGACAACAAAGTTATTCTCTGCAAGTTTTGCCTCTTCTACATCACAATATGTATGTATTACGTTTGTTTGAAATGTTCCATTTGAAAAATGTTATATAATGATTGTATCTAAAGTTATTTTTTCTATTCAAAAGGTTTCATTTGACAAAATTTATTTAATTTAATCATTTATTACGCAATCAATTTTAATAAATTGTGCGTAAGTGCAGAAATTCTCTTTAATTGCCAAAGATATGCAATCAATGTGAACCATTAGGTTGGTTGTACATTTGTGATTGTTGGAAAAGTCATAATGAGCATTTATATTTGAGTGCATTTATATGTGTGAGTCTATAACTTTTTATTAAAAATAATTTTTTTACATTTATTGATTTAACCATAATCTTTGTTATTTAATAACTCGTGTAACTGCAAGATATGCAATAAAAAATGAGGTATTTTCGCAACAGTGGACTTTCAACTATTATGTGCCATGGATCACTAGGCGAAGTCCAACGTAATTTGATGATAACAACAACGTCTATGAAGATAGGTCGTGGCCGGAAAAAATGTTGTGTCTGTCATTCACTAAAGGAGAAAAGTTTTGTTATTTTCAAAGTTGAGAGTGGAAAAGCAAGCATGCATGTAAAAGTTCTTTATAATCTACCATTGCATTGTTTTAATATATGTAGTTTATTATCTTCTCAAAAATATCAAGTAACCTGTCATTTTTTGTTATTTTATATTTTATATACTTTTGGAAGAGTCATTAATTAGTTAAGAACTTTAATAAAAGTAATGGACAAAAATAAATAATAAGAACTTTTTAAAATATTTTTCAACTTTTAAAGATATCATATGATATGAATTTTTTGTATCACATTATATTCTTTAATAATATGAACTAAAAATCTATGAATGAAATTAATGGTTAAAATTAATTATTATAAATTAAATTAATTAATTTAAATTGAATTGAATAAATATTACAAATTAAATAAATTAAATTAAATTAGATTAATATTAGAAATTAAATGTTTTATCGTCATTAATGTTTTTCATATTTCAAAATTACAATTACACCACAAAATTTATTCGTATTACGAAATCCTTTCCAATTCCAACTCATGAAATCTCTTTGTATTTAAAATTTGAAAAGTAATTACTTTTGAAATATCACTTAATAATATTTGTAATTTCACTGATGTAATTAATGACACAAAACGGTCGTATCATTGACACTAGGTTTTTTTTTGTAATTCAAAATTTTTTAAATATAATTTGGAAAATGATGAAGAAATTTAATTTGCAACAATGATAAACCTTTTTTGTATTCCAACATATATGATGGTTTAAACGGCTAAAAAAAGATCATCTTCCAACATGTTTTGCAGGTAATTAATGTCATACCTAAGTCAGAAATGATTAACAATATTTCATTTTCTTCACATCATCTAAATTTATTCACATTATTTATCAAATTTCTTTAGAATTTGTAATTTTGATAATAAATAATGAACTTTAAAATTTAAGTTTAGTTATTTTTATTATATAAATTATTTATCGCACATAAAAAAATCTATTACATAAAATACCAACCCAACATAAGATTTTTTCTTTAAGTTTAAGGTAGCTTCTTTAAGAAGCTTTTTCTTCTTTCAAGAAAGTAATTAATATTAACAACAATCAAAATTAACTTTTCATTCTTCCAATGTTACTTTAGTTATCTATCATTACTTATTAAAGAAATAGTGTTTATTGGACTCCATGCATTGCCAACTCATGCTTCTCAAAATTTAAGAAAGTTTTCCCTCTTCTGATATGTCTTTCTCACTAATTATGGCATATTAAGAAAGTAAATATTTTTTGTGTCTCAATGTGATACTCTGCATAATTAAATCCTTCTAACAGTAATCTTTTGTATTATCATTTATAATTTATAATTATAATTTTCTATCTTATAATTATAATTTATCAACATTTTTGCAAAAAGCCTATTATGTTTTTATTTTGTAAAACTTTATGTAGCTTCTTGAAGAAGCTTTGTACAATGTTGAAAAGTTCTCACATTTTTCAAAGTTAATCTTCCAAGAAACAATCTCTTATTACTCTGAAATAAAGAAACTTGTGTTCCTCCAAGTTATTAATTATAAAGAAAGCAATTACTTTTGGTGTCTCAATGCACTATCATATATAGTTGTGCATTACGTCATTTTTAACTTAGCTTCCTAAAGAAGTTTTTACAACTTGGAATACCTACTTTCAACACATTTTTGTTTTTTTGATTCTGACAACATTAACTATGAAGAACTTTTTACTTTGCATGTTCCCACAAAATGAATTGATGTTAGAAAGAATATCAAGAATTTCTCTAAATATGAATAATAGTTATACCAATAACCGCAAATAAAAAACTTCTCACTTTCTCAAGAATTAATTTACCTATTCCAAGACGTTGGCATTAATAATTATTACAACATTAAATATCAACACTAAGAATGATGGTTTGTGGCATTCAATGCACATCCAAACATTGCAATGTTATCTACATGTTCAAATTCAACACATCTACCAAATTCATCCAGATACACTGCACTTTAAATATTTTTACAACCTAATTGATTTAATGTATTATAACTTATAATTAATATTAATTTAATTTTTTTTAATTCAATCTCTTTGTGAACATTTCAAAATCTCTCAATTAGCCATACTTACTTCTCATCTTTCACCATCGCCTAATGTGCATTTAATTATTAAATTAGTAGTCTATATTGTCCATGGTTGGAATTTGAAGTTTAAATAACTGAATTTGAATTTGAAACTTACTGTTTTTATATTTTTTATGTACAATAGATGAGTAGATGAAAGCGTTATTATATATCATAATTTATTTTTCGGATATACGATATTTTTAATTCATGATTTTCTAATTTAAATTGGACTTTCTGAATTTAAATTGTTTAAAAAATTTAAAATTATTTGAAAATTTTATTTTTAATATTAGTATTAATATTAATATCGAATGACATGTAACCCTATATTTTATTAACTTCTCCGTACGTAATTATATATTGGAAATTCACTTCATTACATCTTGACCTAATAAATTATCCAAGAATATATATTTACTCAATAAGCTTTTTATACTTTTCATCTTCCAAAAATAAAAAAAATGTTAACAAGAATAAAAACAACTTTTCATCTTCTAGCATTTACATTGTCAAATGCCAATAACTTTTCATCTTCCAAGAATCTTGCAAATTTATCTCTTCCAACACGTCGTCTTATCTTCTCTATTATTTGTAAGATGCTCTGGTGTACAATAAGTACAACTCAAATGGCCTTTACCATCGTAATGATAATATATACCTTCATCTTTTTGTCAATATTTTCACATTTTTCTTTTCCTTTTTTTTTCACATTATTGTGCCACTTCTGGTGACAGAATGTGTCTTTGAAATTTTCTTTATAACCATGTCCATAATCAATATCATGATCATGATCAAGAAAATATAGATCAATGTTGCTGCATTCACTTCTGGGAATGGAGCAGAACCAATTTGGACAGGTTTCATGATTTTCTATCAAAAGCTCATTGCTTTGTTCAGCCATACAAAGGCATGAAATAAATTCATAATATTGATTGCTGCATTCACTTCTGGGAATGGAGCAAATTAGGCGGATCTCATGATTTTTCATCAAAGCTTTATTGCTTTGTCCAGCCAACCATACATAGGCATGAAATAAATTCATAATATTTGTGAATCCTTTTTCACAATATTTTTGTCGCATGAGCAAATTAATTGCTTAGATGCTTTATTTCTTTATTTAATGGTATCCCAATATCCATTGCGTCTAAATGTATTTCAACATTTAAAATCCAATATAAGGAATTCTTCTTTGCAATATCAAGGGTCACAAATCCAAATTTTGCAACGTTCCGCGTGTTTAGAACTATCACATAAAATAATAATATTAATAATAATAATAATAATCATCATCAAAATAATCATAATAATCACCTTCATAATAAAAATAAAAATAATAAGACGGAGATGAAGATTGATAAAGTTAAACAATTCTTATCGCAAAAGGAAGAATATAAGTTAAAATTATAATTTGAGAAAGGATTAGAAAGAGCCTGGATTGAGACACGCAGAGCACTGTCGTTATAGAGAAAAAGCTTCCACGAGTCCTCAATTGGTTGAAGCATCGTGCTGATAACGTGTTATGAAATAAAGCGAATAACATAGAGAATGAAGTCAAATAATAGAGAAGAGAAGAACAAGAGAGAATAGAGAATGAGAAAATAGGGAGCAACTCATCTGTGTATTATTATTGGAAGAGTCCTATTTATAGATACAATATGTAATCCATAAAGGAAACAAATCAACTCAGTTAATACAAATATTTACCATAAAGAGTAATGAATCATATGGGTAAATGTATCAAATCAATGGACAATCATTAATTCATAACAATAATTAGGATTTAAGACATTCCAAAAAGTATTATTTATCAATTTTAAGTATATATAAAATATAAATTTTTTATATCCTAATGTTTTTTTTAGATGTTATCGGTTGTTTCTTTATCATTAATCATTAATATTGGAAATCAAAATCTTCTTCCATTAATGTGTTTAGAAGATGATTGATCTAATATTACTTATTATGTTTATATTCTTAACTTTATACCAATTTATGATTAAATTCAAATATTAATTTAAAAATAAATCTATGTTTATGCAGAATTAATGTAATATTATCATTTTATATTTTTGTATAATATTACATTACATTAAATTTACATTGGAAACTTTTTTTTTTTTTTAATTTATTTTTTTTGAAAACCAAACTTTTCATCTTATAGTTGATTTTTTCAAACATCAAACAGTAGATAATATTAAGTAATATATTCCTCCCGTGTTTTTTAAAATAAATTTCAAACTAAATTTCAAAATTAATTGATTGGAAATCAAATCTTTATCTGATTTTAAATTGTGAAAAATTTCTCATAATATATAAATAAATTTTAGATTCAAATTTGAAATCGTGTGACAACAAAATTTAAATTTAAAATTTAAAATAAAAAATATATACATTTTTTTTTAATAAATACTTTAATATTTCTGATAAAAAGATATAAATTCAAATATTCAAAAAATTTGATGACTCATAACTGTATAATAATATATTATATAATATAATAATATTTAATAACAATGTAAATTTAAAATATCTTAATAAAGTTTGAATTTGAAATTCAAATTCAAAAAAAAAGTGTAGGTTTTTTTCTGAATTTTTTTAATGTATCTAAATAATTTTCAGATATTTTTAATTTATAAGAAAAATTTAAGATATTATGAAATTCTAAAAATATAAATTGAAAAAAATTAACAAAAATACATTAGTAATTACAATTAACAACAATAAAATTAAAAATATGATATAAAAGAATAAATAAATAATATAATATTTAGGAATAAAAGTTTTGTGGTTCTTAATAATATAATAATATATTAACATATTAAAATATAGTAATAAAAGTAATAATAATTAAAATATGGTGTAAAACAATAAATAAATAAATAAATAATTGTAAAATCTAAAATTTGGTTACTGATATGTATGTTTCCAGATTTGTTTTTGGTTTTTCAAATATTTTTTTTAATTGGTTCAAATTTATTTTGTTTGCAATTTTTTTCGCTCATTTTTTCTTTTTCAGATATTTTTAACCGGGTTTAAGTTCATGTTTTCCATTTTTAAATTTTTGTGTTCATTAATTTCTAGATTTTTTTTTTCTCATTCCATTTTTGTTAGACATATTTGCTTTTCCAGATTTTTGTTTTCAATTGGTTCAAGTTTGTGTTATTCAATTTCAAATGGTTGTATCCAATTTGTACATTTTCTACATTTTTTCCTTTTCAGATTGTTTTTATATATATTTGCTTCCACATTAGTATAATTTCTATGATTTCATGATTTCTTTTGACTATCGCTATCTCTCTTTATATTCCTCTTCTTGGTTTCCATGATTGCAAATGGATATTCTAAATAAGATCAGAATGCATGTTGAAATCACTAATTTCTTGACTTTCAAGGTGTTGAGAATAGGCTTTGAAGGCTTTGAAATCACTAATTTATAATTTTAACAATAATATTAATATTAAAATTTTATTGTTGTAAATTTAATTTAAAATAGAAATGATTTAATATTAAAATTTTGAATATATTAATAATATGTGGTTCAATATTTGCACTTGAAATAAACTTATGTAAATATCACATAAAATATATTAATATCAATAATAATTTTTAAAATATAATTTGTACTTATTATATTAATATTCAAATTGGAGTTGACAGATACCTCTTTTTCAATTTTGAATAACTTCTCTCACACTTAAATCAATTCCAAAACAATTTCCCTTTTCTTATGTATTAATTGGACAAATACGCATTTTTTTTATTTCCCTACTATTATAGTTTTCTACATTTTTTACTCAATATTTCATTTAAAATTTAATTTAATTTCATAATTTTAATTAACTAATCTTAATATATTATTTAAAATAATTATATACAATACATTTTATTAAAAATATATATAAATATACACTTTTATTATAAAATTAAGTAAATAATTATTATTCAATTTTATAAAATAAAATATTCATATTAAATTTAATTATACTTTTATAATTTTAAATTAATTGAATAAATATACGTTCCGAAAATTCAGTACCCGTGCGTTGCACGGGCAGAAATACTAGTGTATATTAAAGTCTATAATAAAAATATCATTATAATATTTATATAAAAATTAAATTTGGTCTTAATTTGAAATGAATGAAATTACTCTAGATCACAAATAAATTATGACTAAATTGAGACAAAATAACAAATATAGCGACCAAATTGATATTTTTCACATCAACAATTGACATGTGGAAAAACCATAATTTGACACGTGACAATTTTAAAAAATTAAAAAAAAAACACAAGGTGACACATGGTAAAACCCTAATTTGACACATGTCAGTTTTTTTAAAGTAAAAAAAAATTAAAAATTTAAAAAAATCATGAGGTGACATGTGACACGTAATTAACGTTGTCAATGATACCCTGACGAAAAAGACCAAATTAGAACAAATTTTCAAAAGTAAAACCAATTGGGACGACTTAAAGCTGGAGGACTTAATTGAGATTTTTTAATGAAAACAGGAGACCTTTTGTGTGATTAAACTTAAAATTTAATGTTATTTGACATCTTAAACTTTTATTCGTAGATACTTAACAAAGTATTTTATCATCAACGAAATTGGAAACTCTATCAAGACATTTAATTATCCATGTTTCCAATATAACTAAGAATATATTAAGTTATAGTGAAAACATTCAAATCAAATCCTTATTCTTATAAAACTTCTATATTTTTTCCGTTTCATATTGCTCAATATAGAATTTTGATGAACACAACCCCACTTGAGCACAATACAACTCTTATCCTCACATAATTTCTAAATCTAAAGTTGTGAAAATTTCATCTTCATCATTTGCTTTTACCCAATCTCAAATCCTATACTATTCTTCTTCTTCCTTTTTCCTTGTGAACGTGAACTTTAAGTCTAATTCAATCCCACAAAACGGCGGGTAAAAGGTGAGATTTGCACCCATTGATAATGGGTGGAACAATACGTCCAAGAAACAACAAATCTCGTTAGGATAAGATTTAAACTATGACTCTAATGCTATATTAAGAAGTAGACTTTAAGCCTAACTTAACATCACAAGCCCAATTTGTAAGGTGAGATTTGCACCCACTTATATATTATAAATTTACCTTATCTCTAATTGACGTGTGACTTTCAACATAGTCTTTTATGTTTTATTTTACTTAGGATTCCTCTTAGATTGCATCTCACGAATTTTTAGAATTACACATAAGGATTATGCTCTGATAAATTTTTTCTTAATCTCATGTTTTAACAATAATGTTTAATTCTTTGATATGGTGATATGTTTTAATGCTCTAGTACGTTATTTTGTTACATAATGCATTTAAAATTATTAGACTTAGGGGAGTTCTAAGCATAAAAAAATATGAAAAGACTTTATTGATACTATACACAGGCGCAATAGCGCCTGTGTGTACACATTTTTTGAATATGTATGATATTATGATATTATATTAGTAGTTGATAACATTGTAATGTTATTAAGTTAATAAAAAAATAAAATTATATTTATCAAAAATAAATTTAAATGTATGGAGAAAATATGAGAAAATAATTGTTGATGAATAGGAGAAAAAAGAAGAAGGACATAAGTAAATAGTTTTATAAAAACTTGTAAAAGTAATCGTTAAATTTTAAAAATTTAACAAACAATTACATTGTAAAGAGTAAAGTTGGAATTATGAAATGTGGACACAAAATAGGGAATCCTCTTTATATATGGTTATAGATTTTCTAATCTATATGTTTTTATTATATGACTAAATTGTATCAACATTAATATACAATTTATCATTAAAAAGGGAAAAATTGTTGTTATTGCAGGAAAATTCAATACTATTTCACAACATATTTATATGGTACACTTTGATCACTCTTATGATTTTATTTTTAACTAAATGATAAATTATTCATACACTAATGATTTGATTTTTGAGTGAAATATACATGGATATTACTAATAGTTTGTATTCACACATCTACATTATTCATAAAATCATTCAATTCAAATAAGATATCACGTTTTATTCAATATCCAAGCTTTCTTAAACAAAAAGGGTCTAACATGGTTTTAAAAATCAATGTTAAAACAACATAGATTTTATTAACGAGTCTAGTATATATATGACTATGATTTATTTCATTAAATTTTGTTAACTCTTGTAAAAGGATAT
>Ga0214542_1002980_pt1 | contig 34921 bp, 35 predicted proteins | sample CNSS1metaG_FD_160096 | JGI IMG/M metagenome (GOLD analysis project Ga0214542, IMG submission 160096) | Root nodule microbial communities from cowpea collected in UCLA plant growth center, Los Angeles, California, USA - CNSS1 | ecosystem: Host-associated > Plants > Roots > Nodule | place: USA...
AATCTATATGCATGTTGATCATATGAGTTCAAGAGTTTTTAAATTTAATTGAGACTTTACTTTGATTTTATTTAGAAACTTTCATGTGATTAAATGAGTTTTTACCAATAATTGAGACTTTACTTTGGTTAAAGGTATTTACTCTAATGAAAATTAATCGAGACTTTACTTTGATTAATTAAGCTTTTTATTTGGTGAGGAGATAAAAGAATAGACATGATTAGGCATAGTAAAATTTGATTGAGACTGTACTTTAGTTGAATTTACTGTGGATAATCTAAAAGTTCTCACTTTTAATTGAGACTGTACTTTGGTTAAAAGTGAGAATGTCAACAAATTAATTGAGACTTTACATTGATTAATTTGCAAATCTACAACAATAATTAATTGAGCAAAAATCTTTAGATAATTGATGATGAATCTATTTTGAAAATGCAATGAAGTCAATCTATTTTCTTTAATATCGTTTTTATTTCTTTTTATCTTTTCTATTTCTTTCTTGTTTATCTTAATCCTCCTATGTTTTTATTATTTTATTTGACTAACTCTTTTGTATAATTTTATAAGAACTAATTTGTTAGAAATCAATTTCGTGTTCGTTGGGAGACGACTTTGGGTTATTTTACCCCTTTTATTTTGTTGACTACTTAATAATATTGAAATTGTTATAACTTTGTAGTATTAATTTGATTTCCAGGGCCCTATATTCTGATTTTGAAGAAGGTCTAGATACAATGCTTTGCTTCTTTGATTTCCAGGAAATCAAAGATGTGCCTAGGAAGATACAGTAGCCTGTTACACTGCGTGTTGTGTCTAGACAGGCAGCCTAGTCAGAGTCGTTGAAGGCCTTAATTTGGAATTTATTGGAGGCACCAAAGAAAAGTCCATTAGCAAGACTTGTCTTGATATATCTCAGGATGTGTTGAGCTGTTTGATGATGATGAACAGTGGGGGCCCGCACAAATTGGCTAAGTAAGTGAACAAAATAACAAATGTCAGGTCTAGAATTGGTTAGTATAACAACTTCTCAATTAGTCTTCTGTATGAGTTGGGATTTTTGATAGGTTCAGCCTTCTCAAAGAGAATTTTTGTGTTGTTCATGAGGGGACTTTTGCTAGGCTTACAATCCAGCATCCCTATTTCAGACAAAATGTCTAGAGCATATTTTCGTTGGCATCAATGTATTCCTTTGCTGGATCTAGCCACTTCAAAACCCAAGAAGTATTTCAAAGATCCCAAGTCTTTACTTCTAAAGGCTTTGTGTAAAGAAGTCTTTATTTTCTCAATCTCTATTATAAAGTTTCCTGCCAAAATTACATCATCCACATAGACAAGAAGGGCTATAAAAGAACTTAGGCTATTTTTAGTAAAAAGGGAGTGGTCAGATTGGGATTGTATAAAACCAATAGAAGTAAGAAAAGAGGACAATTTAGCAAACCATTGGCGACTGGCCTGCTTTAGACCATAAAGGGATTTGGTTAACCTGCATACTTGACCTGGTTTGGGGATTTTGAGTCCTGGAGGAGGATCCATGTATACCTCTTCATTAAGATTTCCATGTAGAAATGCATTATCAATATCATGTTGGTGTAAATACAATTCTTTGTGGCTGCAATGGTTAACAAAAGTCTAACAATTGTGAGTTTAGCAACAGGAGAAAGTGTCAATAAAATCGATTCCTTCCAGCTAAGTGTAGCCTTTGGATACATGTCTAACTTTATGTCTTTCAATAGTGCCATCATAATTGTATTTTATCTTAAAAATCCATTTACACCCTATTGGTTTCTTTCCTTTAGGAAGATCTGAAAACTGCCAAGTTTCATTACTTTCTAGAGCTTTTATTTCTTTGTTAATAACATCAACCCATTTGCTATCTTTACAAGCTTCTGTATAAGATTGAGGTTCATGATGAGTGGAAACAACAAGAGTGTATATTAGGTGTTCTTTAGATAGAGAATTATATGAAAGAACAAAACTAATGGGATAATTGGATTATAAACAGATTTGTTATTCACAAAATGTTTAGGGTCATGGAATGGTTCACCTGGTGTATATATTCCTTGAGATATGAAGGAGTCTTTCTTTGCCTTGTTGATCTTCGTATGCCTGTATCTCTTGGGTCTTGATCATTGTCAATAGACTGGGTATTATCTTCACTTTCGGTGGAAATGCCGCTAATAGTGTCAAGAATGGACTCTGTCTCAATGTTATCATTAGCAGCTTCTTTAGGAGTGACCTGGTTGGAATTATTATTACTATAAGGAGAATGACCTCCTTCCTTTAGTAAGAAATCTGAGTCATGATGATCACCACTGGTTTGAATACATTGTTCCACATCCTTATAAGGAAAGACATTTTCATAAAAAACCACATTCCTATTAATAAAGATTTCTCTACTAAAGGTGTTAAGGAGGACATATCCTTTAATTCAAATTTTAAAACCTAAAAACACATATTTTCTAGCCCTTGGGTCAAGCTTGGTTCAGTTATTATCTAGATTACTAGCAAAGCATCAGGCTCCAAAAACTCTAAGATTCACTACAAGAAAATTGTGTATTACCGATGTCGTTATCCGTCGGTAACTGCTAATTTCTGACGGATTTTCAACGGCCAAAAATCCATGGATAACAAGCTTGTTTGTAATCATTACCAACAGATCCTTCATCTGTTGGTAATTATCGACAAATGCCGTATCCGTCATTATGAGGACTATGACTACTACCTACGGATACATCCATCGGTAGTGCTGTCGATAAATATTCATCAGACTATAAAGTCTGTTCTGAATGTTTGCTAAAACCACACATAATTAACCAGACCTGCAAATCACAAACATTTAGAAACAGACTTGGCAATTATAACATCTGATCCATTCTAAACAAATACATATCTAGTTCAACTCCAACATTAAACGTAAACATATATCACAACATTAATTAAACATAGTGAAAGTATCAAATGTTTACTACTCAATCAAACTAAAAACTAGAACTCAGTAATACTACAAGAAGTCATCTGAATCACATAAGTGAAAGTATTAAATGTTTATTATCAATCAAACTAAGAAACTCAATCAAACTAAAAACTATAGTCCTCAGTAACTCTGACATCTGGTCCTAATAGACTAAATAGTCATCCAAATTAGAGTCCTCAAGAATTGGATTGGGCTGCACTGGTGCGGGTTGGACTGATGCAGGCTGGACTGTTGCAGGTTGGACTGTGCTGGGCTGGACTACTGCGGGCTGCTGCTGGGATGGTGTTAGGTTAAATTGAGGTTGTTGAAGGGCACGATGGTCAGCAGGCAACAATGTTAAAACCAAATTGTGTAAGTTTTGAAACTAGCCTTTCAATTCCTCATAAGCCTCATCACAAGCTGCTAGTCTTTGTTTGAGGTACATAACGTCCTCAACACTAGAAGAGGAAGAAGATGGTTGGTTCCTGAGGCTACTGCTTGCACATGAGTTGCAGCAAGTTTGCATGCCCCATATACTCTTCATTTATTCTTTTCACCAACAACCTCAACCCAACACCTTGTCCTAATTGTGTCTTTCGTTGTAGGATCAGCATTAGGATTTGATGGACCACCACAAGAGCCTTGCTCAGATCTGACCTGTGAAAGTCTATTTTCAAATTCTTCCTGTTAAGTAAACAAGAAGGTATTAGTGAAATAGAGCCAACCTTATACTTTTATGGGAAAGAAATGAAAGTGTTGCTTACATGGGTCCTCTAAGATCTTTCATCAACATACTCGCTGGATCCTTTACGAATATGGGTTTCCTGAAATACCTCATCAATGTGCACATGTCGTCCAAGCTCCTATGCCTGTAAAATAAAATATGGTGTTACTTTTTAAGCAGAAATTATTAAAATTCTAAGTGATGAATTACTTAAGAGAGAAGTTTCTTACCATACGAATGGCATGCTCATAAGTAGTAATGGAACCTCCTGTGTGTAGGATCTCACCCTTGGGGGAAGCTCTGTTCCTTTAGGCTGTAACACATTTATTACGATAGGCTAGAGAATTCCAATGTGTCAGTAATTGATTCCACACATCATCCCCAAGCCAATAAGGGCGCTGTCTTGCATTCCTAGCCTCTCTAAACATCTCAAAGAGCCTATGTGAAGCTCTATAGTTAAAATTTGTGTGAATTTGAACTTCATGCTCAGGTTTCCACTGAACCTTCCTCTTCGACAATGAATCAAGTACAAATCATCAATTGCATTGCACTATTAACATACACAGTTATTAAATCTTTAAAAAGATTGATGATATGTTTACCTTAAAACATTGCGAAAATACATCTCTATCTGCTGGAGGTATTGCTCCCCATGTCGGCCAAGCAGTTAAATATTGTTTCTTAATAGACCTTATGATGGCCTAAGAAGCAACTCTAGAAGGATAAACCATGCACACGATTTAAGAAAATTAATGCACAAAAGGGCAAGGTAAAATAAGTCATGTAAAAGAAAATAGTTTTTAAGATGGGAGGAGTTATTATTACCCTTTCCCATAAGGTTCAATCATGGGTCGTTCATGGGGAGGAGGGTCAACAACAATAGGATCTGCATTAGTGGGACCAGAAGAGGTAGGAATACTAGGTGAAGGGACTGATGATGGAGAAGGTATAGCAGCAACAGGGGGTATGGGCATCATCACAGGAGGTGGTGTGGGTACCAAAGGAGGGTGTGGTGTGGGTACCACAATAGGAGGTGGTGTGGGTACCAAAGGAGGGCGTGGTGTGGGTACCATAACAGGAGGTGGTGTAACGTCCTAGCCAGAAATTACATATTTAAAAAAAAATAAAAAATATTATATATATATATATATATATATATATATATATATATATATATATAACCTCATTTATTAATAACTTCTTTCCCTAAACGCGGGAAAATTTAATTCCAAAAAATCAACGCGCCAATAATAAATAAAACTGCTATGTTTAATTATTACAAAATCAAACCGTCCATAAAAGTACTAAAACTCCCATAGTTGTTCCCCACTCCATCACTAACCATCCACATACTCACCTACATCAACATCTGCTTCCATGTAACAAGTTACATGATCATCGTCAAACACACACAGATAGGGTGAGCTCATTTAAATAAATAACTAAAATATGACAATCATTAAAACCTCTCAAAATTATAACACGTGTTAGCATTTTCCCTTTCCTTAGTTCCTCAACTTTCAACCATTAATTTAGACGCCTATTATTTATATACCCTTTGGGTGAGATCAATGATCGATCTTTGCTGCATGAGTGTCTACTCGCCCCTCCGACTATAGGCCACCATCTGATAGTCCACATGTGGGAATAACTTTGCCACGACCTCTCACCGCGATACTAAGTGGAGTTCCCCAAAACGAACATAAGTTCGTAGTTATTTCCAGACAACCAAAAATCTATCAAATGCACTAAAGAAGGCACTCATCCGAAACCTCGCTGTACGAGCCACGATCTCGAACACTCCACTGGATTTCCTAAGCCACCAGGCTACAACCTAGAGTGGTCACACGTTACCCCAATACAAGATACACTCATAACTGGCCCCCCAACCAAAGCATCGCATCATGAACATCACCTAAAGTTGTGTATAAATCCTTCCTCGCGCACCAAATCTGCACCAAAACCACCTGGCGCGCCTCTCGCGTCGCTAGGCGGAACCTGGTGCCCGCCAGGCGCCAAGCGCCAAGCGCCAAACAGAAGTCTCGCTGTTCTGTCACCGCCTGGCGGATTCCACCCTACCGCTAGGCGCCTCGCGTAGACAGTGGCCACTGCCACTGTTTTGGAACTCTGTCGCCTAACGGCTCGCCCCGCGCCGCCAGGCGCCATATTAGTAGCACAATTCTACTGGTTTTGGCATTTTCTTCAGGTCCTAAAGGACCCCCAATCATTCAATACACACAATTATAGCACCAGTAGAGCACTCCAGTCATAGTTCTATCACTAGATCACAATGCATACAATGGATCATGCCAATAAATCAATCCTTATCATGCCCACCTACTCTCTTTCATTTACCACTTTACAGGCCATACTTCAATCAACAGGTTCCAAATCATATAATCATATAGTTCAATATTTATGTACCTAATGCCATCACAATTTGACCAATGTTACACATATACTGGAATCACAAAACCACATGCTTGTCTTCTATGTAATATGCAATTTCCACCATATTATTATCATACCAAGTAAAACATAATTCATTCATTCCAAAACCAATATTCACAGTGGCTCCTCATGGCAGCAAATATCAGACAATAAACCTTATCACAGGAAAACAACACAACATGGCTTTTACATGCGCACAATCCCTACTTATAATTCTTCACACCTTAAATTAGATATGTTACATTACGATAATTCTTTTCCATGTATTATACTCAATTACCCTATATCAAGCACCACAATTTCAAGTAACTACCCCTAAAACCCAACTCAACACAAAATCGATATGTTTGCCTACCCTAATGTGTCGCTTGGCGATATCCCTGTGGCGCTAGGCGGTGCATAGAAATTCTGGGTTCCGCCCAGATTTTTCTTGCACCATTGCGAAGCCCAAAACCCAATTATCACATTTTGGCATACCTTTCTACACCCTGATAGGTTCCTTAAACTCGTATGGTTCCCGCTTGCTCAATTTAATTATTATGTTCGTAAAACAGAACCCAGATCATGTGCAAAATTCGTAGTTCTCCATCCCCAATCCCAACATGAACCCTAATTCCCCAATCACGCAAGGATTCATATGTTTATCATCATTCATAATATCTCAAACATTTACACATACCACAATTTCATAATTTTGAAAGAAATACTCCATCCACGCATCATCGACATCGCAAAACACACCAATCCATAATCAACTGGGCAAGCCAGTCCGCATCGCCTGGCAGACAACATACAACCACCAGGAAGTTTAAGGAAGAAGCCCAGAAAATGGGTTCTGGAGCATGTGTCGCCTGACGGGTTACACATAACCGCCAAGCGGTTTCTGGAATTTCCAGAAACATGAACAGATTTCAGGATTTTAACCCGATGCAAGGATCACAGTCATGATGTTCAATCGAGAAACATGCAGTTCAAATAAAAACACATAAGATAGCTCCCCTAACCTGGATTCTCAGCTCAATTTGCCAAAAACTTGAATCCTCCCTTGATCCACACTAACCCCTTTGTTCTTCCACCTTGCAACACTTCTTTCTCCCTTTTTACAACCTCGTTAGGCCATGCGGGTTCTCCATAATAATTATGACCCATTCCCTTAGCCAATTTAGCTCTTAATACAGGATCATTCAAGTGAGGTTTTTTTGTTATTGTGATAGGTGAATTCTTATAGATCCATCCTCCAAAAGAACCAGGTATGATAATTTTTCATCATCCGACTCGAGCACTAATCAAATTTTTCTTCAACTGTATCTATAGAATAAACTAGAAAAAAATGTATGTATTATCCACACATATATGAAGATTCTAAATAATAAAAGAAACTGGATTCTATTCTCTTTTTCCAAAGTTACCATTTTTTATTGAAAAAAAATTAAGTTTTTTTTAAGTAAATTTTAGTAAACGCTCAATACCCGAGTAAACTTTTCAAGTTGATAATGCTTTATTTTAATGAAAACTCATTTGAAAAGGGATTTAAGGCTGCTAATGATTCACCTATCTGTCTCCTAATTAGCTAGGTTTTTAGGCTCTTCACATTCACACCCTAACTTAATTTTAGCAAGAAAAGAAAATTATTTTGCTTAAGCCAAGGTTTGAACCCACTACCACACAATTGTAATTCAAGTGCACTACCAACTCAACCAAATGATATTTCATGATAACATTTATAAATCTAGCAATTTATCCTCTCTTATCACATCCAAACATATCAAAAGAAAATACTAAATTTAGTAACACACAAATGGCATACTTAGGACTCGAACCCAAGTCCTCTCACACAATAAAGTACTCTCAACCATTTGAGCTAGTACTTTTCCACGTCATAAAGGTTAGGATTTAATGTCATAAAGACTTTCACTACTCGCATTTATTAAATAATTATTTATTTAATTATTTAAATTCCTCGGGTCTTACAAGTGGTGTGGGTATGATAACAATAGGTGGTGTGGGTACCATAACAGGAGGTGGTGTGGCCTCTACAATAGGAGTGAATGGGGATGATAATGGTGTGGATGCAACACCTACGGAGGTTGACTGTAACGATGCACTATGTGTGTCAACAACAATGGATGGAGTGGATATGGATGGTCTTGCAGGAGGAACTTTTATCAAGTAGCATGGCATTTTTGGTGCCCTTTTTGCTTTAGGTTTTGCTACCTCTTTCCCCTTACCAGGATTAGGTGGACCCTCGAATGACATTGTAAACTATTTTCAATTAATAGTATTAGAATAAATAAATGATGAATATTAATGTCAAATTATACGTACAAATATTACAAAGAAAAATGTCATATTACAACTACACAACAACAATGACACATAATACAAATTATAAATATTAAAAATTAATCATCATCATTGTCATCATTCATGACTTCATAATTCTCATCATCATCATCATCATCGTTGTCTTCTTCTTCTTCTTCTTCTTCTTCTTCTTCTTCTTCTTCACCACCAAGGTCATGCAATGTAGAGACACCTTCAACTTCAATTATCTCATGGGCATGTGACATTTCATCAACTTGATAGGGAATATCCTCTTCCACCTCATTTGACTCAACACGACCCCTAGGCTTAATTTGTATTGCAACACACCAACCACGTTTGTTGATATTCCGAAATGCTGGATATGAGACATAATAAACTTGTCTAACATTATTTGCTAGAATGAACAGATCAAATGGTTGGTATCTTAAATTGATTTGAAGTTTGACAGTATTATACCTAGGATGTACTCTTGTACCATTTGTAGAAGGATCAAACCATTCACAATAAAAAAGAACTACTTTCTTTGGAGAAGTAGAAGTGTTGTACTCTAGCTCATATATTTTAGGTTAAAATACTCTGTTGGTCCTCGTTTTTATACCAAAATCTCAATTTGGTCCTACTATTTTTATTAGTCTCAATTAGGTCCACATTTTTGTAAATCAGTAACAATTAGGTCCTTTCTGTTAGTTTGGAACTAACACCGTTAAGTAGGTTCCACTTGTCAACTCCTTATTTTTTGAATTTTTTTAAATTTAGACCAAATTATACTTTTACATAATGTTATGATTATTTTTATTAAAATTGATATGTTTATTAAATATTTTATGTTAAAATACTCCATTGGTCCATATTTTTGTTCAAAAATCTCAATTAGGTCCATATTTTTGAAAATGTGTAACAATTATGTTCATTCCGTTAGTATGGTAGTAACGGTGTTAAGGATGTGCCACATGCCAGCTCCTCATTTTCTTGATTTTTTTTTTAAATTTTCCTTTTGAAAATTATTCATGCCAGGTGTCAAGTCAGTCAAGGTGACACGTGTCAAGTATATAAACCAAATTGAGATTTAGACAATGACTTGACACGTGTCACCTTACTGATTTGACACGTGGCACAATATTGATGTGATATGTGACATGAATAATTTAAAAAAAACAAAAATTAAAAAAATTAAAAAAAACAGGTGGCACATCCTTAACACCATTACCACCATACTAACGGAATGGACCTAATTGTTACGCATTTTCAAAAATACAGACCTAATTGAAACTAAGAAAAATCTTAGGACCTAATTGAGATTTTTGAACAAAAACATGGACCAATGGAGTATTTTAACCAATATTTTAATAATATTAAGTGTATTTAATATTAAAATTTTAAATATATTTATTTTAATTTGTTATAAAATTGTTTTAAATTTTACATTATTTTTAAGCCAACTCTAAAAAATTGTTGATGTTTAATGTTATATAAATATTTCGAATATAAATTTATAAATCTATATATTTATAATTTTAAAATAAAGTTTAAATAAAGTTTAATGTAAAATATAAATTTAATATTGTTTAAAATATGTAATAGAAATATAACTTGTAATAAAAGTATCATCATAACATCTATATAAAAATTAAATTTGGTCGAAATTTGTAGCACAAGAAATTAAAAATTTTTAAACTGAAATAAAATTAAATTAACAAATATGAGGACCAAATTGAGATTCATACAATAATTTGACACGTGTCACCATATCAGATTGACATGTGGAACACTATAGACGTAACATGGCATAACTATTTTTTTTAAAATAAATAAAAAAGAATAAATTTTTTAAAAAATAAAATAAAAAAGTTCAAAAAAACGAGGAGCTGACATGTGACACTTACTTAACGGTGTTAGTTTCATACTAACGGAAATGACCTAATTGTTACTGATTTACACAAATGTGGACCTAATTGAGACCAATAAAAATATGAGGACCAAATTGAGATTTTGGTACAAAAACGAGGACCAACGGAGCATTTTAACCTATATTTTATGAATTATCTCAGAAAAATCATCATAACCTCCCTCTATGAGGCCCTTCACGTACACAACACAATTAATTGTCTTCTTCCCGTTCGACCAGGCATTAGCGTGGAACTTGTACCCATTGACAAAGTATGTGTGCCACTCCTTCACGCATCTCATGGGTGGGTTTGCCAAATCCCTTAAGTCTTGATTTCTAACACATAATGGCTCATTGTAAACCTAAAAATTGTGTAAAAATTGAAAGTTTAATCAACTTTAGGAACAAAGGTTTCTTGAACTAAGAAAACTTACAATGAGGAAATTTTGAGTATATGTTGGGAGAAAACGTTGGTTGAGGATTTTGCTCAACTACAAGGAATGAGTTGTTAAGAGAAGATTAACAATACGGTGAATACAAGTTGCTTAAAAGGAATTTACCGTTTAGGTTGTAGACAATGGGATTATAACTTACTCAAGATACGATTTAACTTCAGTGCAATTGATTAACACATGCATATGAGCAAAGTTGAATTCAGCATCAGTTAACCAAGGAGTGCACTCCTTGCTTGCGTGATGACCGACTTGTTTAAACACATATAATGTTGACTCAGATGTTTGACTTTGCCATTGTGTTTCATTCCTATGATTTCTCGGTTACAACGTGAAGTTTTGGAAATAGAGAGCAAAAGTATATGGTCTCACGATGCAAGTAAGTTGCACAAATGGATCCTTCTACTCTGGCTTTGTTTTTGATATAACGCTTTGATTCCCCCATATATCTTTAGAAATAAAAAAAGTGCATATTAGGATTGAACATGAGAATAAGAGTTCAAAGTTCAAAAATTTAGTAATATTATCACCTTTCAAATGGATACATCCACCTATATTGTACTGGTCCACCAAGCCATGCTTCATGTGAAAGATGAATAAGGAGATGCTCCATTGAATCAAAGAATCCTGGAGGAAATATTCTTTCCAATTTGCAAGTCTTTGAAGAAGTGACTAATTTATATAATGAATCCTCCTTCAGTGTCGTTGAGCACAAGTCTTTGAAGAAGTGACTAATTTCTATTAGAGGATTTAACACATGCATTGGCAACGAGCTGAAAGCAATAGAGAGTAATGTCTCCATGAATACATGACAATCATGACTCTTCATACCATGAATACTATCCTTTTCAATATCAGCACATCTTGCCAAGTTTGAAGAATAACCATCTGGCATCCTAAGCTCCTTTACCCAACGACAAACTATATTTTAACTTCATCTTTTGTCATGGTATAATTTGGTTTTGGCTTGAGCCACTTCCCATTGCCATGTGACTTCAACTGCAAGTCTTTGTGCCGACAATATAAATCAACATCTCTTCTTGCTTTGTCATTATCTTTTGTCTTCCCACTAACATTCATCATTGTGTTGAAGATGTTGTCAAAAAAATTCTTTTCTATATGCATGACATCAAGATTATGTCTCATCAAGTTATCTTTCCAATATGGAAGATCCCAAAAGATACTTTTTTTAGTCCAAGTATGCCACTCTCCATACCCATCGATCCTTGTGACACCACTTTCAGTCACTTTTGGAAAATGTTTGACTCTTCTCCAAAGTTGTGATGGAGTCAACCTTAGAGGTGGCCCATCCGTTTCAACTTCCCCTTTGCGAAATGCCCTAGTGTTTCTCCTAAATGGATGGTCACTTGGCAAGAATCGATGATGACAATCAAACCAATAACTTTTTCCACAATAATTCAATGTGAATGACTTAGTATACTCCATACAATGCGGACAGGCTAATCTACCATGTATGCTCCAACCAGATAATATCCCATATGCAGGGAAGTCATGAATAGTCCACATCAAAGCTACCCTCATTAAGAAATTTTGCTTCCTTGAAACATCATACGTCCAAATACCACTCCATAGCTTATTCTAATCATCAATCAAAGGCTTTAGATAAACATCTATCAATGCCTTTGGATTAGATGGACCTGATATTATACACATAAAAAACATATAAGGCTTAGTCATACACATCTCAGGTGGAAGATTGTAAGGAGTAACAATCACATGCCAACGAGAATAAGGTGATGACGATGCTTGGATGTACGGATTAAATCCATCTGAACATAGACCAAGTTGAATGTTACGGGGATCACTGGCGAAGGAAGGATGCTTTCGATCAAAGTGCTTTCAAGCTTGTTCATCGGATGAATGACGTAGCATGCCTTGTATTTTATTCTCATCATGCCATGTCATATGTTGTGCTGTTTGCATTGAAGCAAACATTCTTTGTAGTCTTGGAATTATAGGCAAGTAGTACATGAACTTCAATGGAATTGGTTTTTTTTTTTGCCTCTGGCCTGCATGGAGTGTGATATCGAGGGTGTCCACAAAATTTGCATTGGAGCAAGGATGCATCATTTTTTCCATTATCATTGTCATAGAAAAGCATACAACCGTTCATACAACAATCAATCTTCTTAACTCCAATCCCAACTTTGAAACTAATCTCTTTGCTTCATAGTAATTGTTGGGCAAAGAATTATTTGGTAGTTTTAGACTTTTGTTCTTCAAATCCAACTAGATCTAAAATGAGTTTTGCAATGTTGTCCAATGCTTGGTTGGGAATGTTCCAGTTGGATTTGAAGGACAAAAGTCTAATGCATATTGACAATTTTGACTCAGTTACCCCTTCAAAGACAGGTTCATTGGCCTCTGCTAATAAATTGTAAAATCTCTGAGTGAACTCATTTGGAGACTCTTTTAAACGAATATCGTCTGCTTCGTCAAATGAAGCATGTTGGCCAAGTCTAATGCATACTGACAATTTTGACTCAGTTACCCCTTCAAATACAGGTTCATTGGCCTCTGCTAATAAATTGTAAAATCTCCGAGTGAACTCATTTGGAGACTCTTCTAAACGACTATCGTCTGCTTCGTCAAATGAAGCATGTTGGCCAAGAGCATTATTCAACATCTCTTCAATATACGTAGCTTGATTCATCTCAAAGGTATGATCAACCATGCTTGAACTAGGAAAACGTCCATCATGTTCACCCGAATAAACATAGGGCACTTCTTCACTGTGAAATGTCCAAATCCGATAATCTGGCATGAATCCTTTTTTGATAGATGAACTTTAACTTCCTCATCTTTCAAAATGTGAGTACATTCGCACTTAACGCAGGGACATCTAATCCCTCCCTCAAGAGCACTTAATATTTATATTGTTGAGCAGTTGGGATAGACTGTTCAACTCCTATCACAAAAGTTTCCTTCAAGCCTCTCCTACCACTGTAACAACGGTCATACACCCAACGACGGTAGTTGGGAACTTCGACCATGTTTTGTGAAAGGCAAACAATGACAGTGTTACTTTTGTGGTAGTTGTAAGACCATGAAAATTAATTAATTAATAAATGCGGGTAATGAGAGCCTTTATGACATTTAATTCTGACAAGTATGACGTGAAATAGTACTAGCTCAAATGGTTGAAAGTACTCAGTTATGTTGAGAGGACTTGGGTTCAAGTCCTATGTATGCCATGTATGTGTTATTTAATTGTTTATTATTTTAACAATATGCTTGATCATGTTGAGTGATAATAAAATCATATAATTATATGAATTATCAAGAAGAACACCTGCCAAGCGATGCGAGTCAGCTTGACTCGATTCTTGATGTTTTGGGGTTCTCGGAGGATTCTAATCAGGGAGAAATGACGTTCTAATTGTTATGAATGATTATACATTGTATTTCCTTGGAAATTCGTGGAATTAGGGGTTAAATTGATATGAAAATCGCATGAAGCTCATCTTAGGGTTGATGAATTGGGGATTTTTATAGTGGCACTAAATTAAGGGGAAAAGATTAATGGAATTTCACTTATTGGAAGTTTTAGGAATGGATCATGAACCTAAATATATGAGTAGAACCTTTTGAGTCGTAAATTGAATGAAAACAGGGTAGTGGAGAGTGGTAGAGGTTCGTAGGTGTGAGGGGGATTTTTGGGTTCCTAGAACAGCAAGAACCGCTCGACGACACCCAATTGGTCGCCAAGCGCCATACCAGAGATTCGAGTGGTGTTCTGATTCACAAAAAATGCTTTTTTTCGTATTTTTGCAGATTAGGAACCGCCTAGCGCTGGTTTTTTACCGCCAGGCGCCAGGATCCTGATTTTTAGGCGCTAGGCACCACAGTTTTTCTAGTTTGTGCAGTTTTCGTAAAATTGCATTTCTCGATTCGTTAACCGTCTGATTTAGGTGAAATTTTGACAGGTGATCCATAACATGTAGTTATTCACTTTGAACGGTGGCGATTTGATTTGGAGCTTAGTAGCTAGAGATATATGTTACTCATTATTGCTAGTTTTGAAGTCTTTAAAATGCATGAATAAGCTCTTGATAATTTCAAGTAACTTCTAATGAAGCATGATTGGTTTATGTTGTAAGTCTCTATGAATTTGAATGTTCCTTCGGGTTATTTAAATGTTGAAAATTGGTTTATTGGTGAATGCATGTGTCTCAATATAAATTTGCATTGGTGCGTAGGATCATGTGCTTAAGTTCTTAGAGTGCTACTGATTTATATTTGTTTGAGCATGCATTATTCATAAGTTAGAATTGAATATTAACGTAGATTTAAAGGATGGAATATATACACACACACACACACACACACATATATATATATATATATATATATAGATATATATATATATATATATATATATATATATATATATATATATATATATATATGTATGTATGTATGTATGTATGTATATATGTATGTATATATATGTATGTATATATGTATATATATATGTATGTATATATATGTATGTATTTATATATATATACATACATACATACATACATACATACATATATATATATATATATATATATATAAATAAATAGGGGGATTGATGCATATGATATATGGTGATACTTGTGTACGCGTATGATGAAGTCATCTAAGTTTAGATTATGCATGGGAGCCATGTTGATTTCTGGAAGCCTATATTCACTATTGTGTATATGCATAATTATAAGAGTAGGATTGATTTTACTTTGTTCTAGGTGCTTAAAAGCAATACTGCACAAGTACTGGTGTAACGCCTGGCGGTGGTGTATGACCGCCAAGCGATAGCTACAAAACCAGTAGAGTATTGAAGCGTGTGGCACTTGGCAGTAAGGGTTGTCCCGCCAAGTGATACTTGCTAAAATAATAGCATTAGTGGCGCTTGGCGCCTGGCGACACGTGTCCTCCGCCAGGTGGTCTGGAAGCGTGGTGCGCCTGGCGACTGGTGAGTAGCGCCAGAATATGTTGCTGAGGCAAAGATGTTTGGCTTGCTTTGGATGTGCGTGGTCTACAAGGCTTTCATGATGTCTCGAAGGTTGGCTTCATTGTGTTCCTTGAGTTGTGGCTCGGAACATATCCTTTGAGTTAATGGACGCAAAGCTAATGTGGTTGCGGACGCCTTGAGTCGGAAAAGGATGCATATCTCAGCCATGATGGTGAAGGAGCTGGAGTTGATTGAGAAACTCAGGGATATGAACCTGGGTATACAACTGAGTGAGGATTCCATCAGATGCAGTGTTCTTACACTGACTAGTGATGTGTTGGGGACTATCCGTGACCAACAGAAGGATGATGCTGAGTTGCAGCAATTTGTGAGTTGGATTGGGACTAAGAAGGGGAAGGATTACAGGATCGGGACAGATGGTATCTTAAGGTTCAGAGATAGAGTCTGTGTGCCTGGAAATTGGAGGTTGAGGAAACAAATAATGGAGGAGGGGCATAAAAGCCGTCTTAGCATACACCCAGGTATGACTAAGATGTATTAAGATCTGAAACAGTCTTTTTAGTGGAATGGGATGAAAATCAACATTACCGACTTTGTGGCATCGTGCTTAGGGTAATTCTTCTCATGCACCTTTAACTGCCTAGAAGCATAGGCTACCGGCCTCTTTTCTTGCATTAGTACACAACCCAAGTCCTGGTAGGATGCATCGCAGTATACCTCAAACATTCTACTGGTATCTGGAATAATGATAATCGGAGTTGTAGTCAACCTCTTCTTCATCTCCTCGAAGCATTCTTTGCACTTATCAGTCCAGGAGAAGGGTTGATCCTTTCTAGTGAGTTGAGTTAATGGACTCACCATTTTAGAAAACCCTTCTACAAACCTCCTGTAGTACCCAGCCAACCCTAGGAAGCTTCTGACTTCTGTTACTATCCGAGGTCTTTCCCACTTCAACACCGTCTCAACCTTACTCGGGTCCACTACTATACCATGCGAAGAAATCACATGCCCCAGAAATTGCACCTCGTCCAACCAGAATTCACATTTGGACAATTTACCGTACAACTGATGTTCTCTCAACATTTCCAGCACAATTCTCAGATGGCCCGCATGCTCCTCCTTATTCCGAGAGTAGATGAGGATGTCATCTATAAATACCACCACAAATTTATCCAGGTAGGGCCTGAAAATGCGGTTCATATAATCCACGAAGACAGTTGGAGCGTTGGTCACTGCAAAGGGCATCACAACATATTCGTAATGTCCATATCTCGATCTGAAGGCTGTCTTCTGGACGTCCTCTAGCTTGACTAAGATCTGATGATAGCCAGACCTTAAGTCAATTTTGGAGAATACTCCTGCCCCTCTAAGCTGATCGAGCAAATCATCAATTCTCGGCAATGGGTATTTGTTCTTTATCGTCAATTTGTTCAACTGTCGATAATCGACGCACAGCCTAGAGCTACCGTCTTTCTTCTTTACTAGTAACACCGGGGCTCCCCACGGTGAAGCACTGGGTCGGATAAATCTCTTCTCTAGCAAGTCCTCTATCTGTTTCTTTAACTCTGCTACTTCGGCTGGTGTCATTCTGTACGGTGCTGCTGACACTGGGCGCGCCCCAGGGATTAGATCAATTGAGAAATCTATATCCCGGCTGGGTGGTAACTCAGGTATCTCATCCGGGAATACATCGGCGTATTCATCCACCACCGGTATTCTGCTGATCTGCTCCTCGGTACTCATCTTCTTTTCTTGGGCTACTATCACAAAGCAAGTAAATCCTTGCCTCATCTCTTTCACTGCCTCTCCTGATGTCATCAACTCTATCCCCTCAGTGTCTGAAAACACAATTCTGCACCGTCCACAATCAAGTACCACATGGTTGATAGACAACCAGTCCATTCCTAGTATGACCTCCAATCCCTCCAAGGGCAAGCAAACTAGATTCAACTTGAAGCGTCTGCCCTTTACTTCCATCAAGCATCTAATACAAACTAAATTTGTTGAAACCTGTCCAGATGCCGGTGTCAAGACTATCAACTCACATCCAAGGTCACGAGTAGACAACCCCAATCTCTCCACACAGTCATGGGATATGAAGGAGTGTGAAGCTCCTGAGTCAAATAATACCAACACACTGTTACCGAAAAGCAAACAACGGTCCAGAATCAAATTACCTGACCGGGTGGCCTCTGTGCTAGTCATGGCAAAAACCAGGTCTGCTGCTCTCGGCCTGTCAGATGAGGATGGCTGAGATCGTGATGTTGGAGCAGTCTTCCTATTAGGACATTTGTTGGCGAAGTGTCCTGGCTGATCACATGCGTAGCACTTGCGAGTGCTCATACCGCTACCTCCACTACTGGCGGGTCTAGTGCAATCCCTCCGTAAGTGTTCCCCTCCCCCACAGTTATAACATCTCAACTTTTGTGAGGACGAAGTTGGTCTACTATAGGGCTTCTTCTGTTGCCTGCCCTCAGCATTATTCTTCTGTGTGCGGTTGATCCGACTGGGTCCCATCTCCAGCTGCTCAACGCTCTTGGCTTGCTCAACCAAGATCAAGAACTCTCGCACCCTCAACGGTACGATAAAACGCCTCAGCTCATGTTTAAGGCCGCCCTCAAACTTCCTACAGCGCCACTCCTCCGTCACCGTCTGGGAATAGAACCTCAAGAGGTAGTCAAACCTCTCCACATACGCCTGCATTGATAGGTTCCCCTGTTGTAGGGTGAGAAACTCTGCCTCGCGCTTGTGTTTAGCACTGTCAGGGAAATACTTCTCCAGGAACCTCGTCCTGAAGCTGGCCCAAGCCACCTCTTCAGCTCTGTTTAGCATTTGTTGCTGCATGCTCATCCACCAATACTCTGCCTCGGTCACCAACAAGAAGGTGGCGAAATTGAGCTTCTGAGCCTCCGTGCACTCTATCACTCTGAATATCTTCTCGCATTCACGGAGCCATGCGTCAGCCTCATCTGGGGTGGCTTTCCCAGTGAATTTAGCTGGCTTGTGACGCATGAAGTCTTCCATGGTCACAGGTCTCACAGGTGGAATCATGGCTCTACGTGGTGCTGCCACAGGCTGCATCGCATCCACCATCCTGTGGATTGCGTTAGCAATCTCATCAGCGCCAGCGGTGTTTCTATGCCTCCTGTTTGCCATTACCTGTGCACGCCACATATTTCAACTGTTAAAATCAAACAGCTAAAGATTAAATTATACTCTATCAAATTTAACAATCAACACACATCAATCAATTTCACACAACAAACGTCAGCTCACTTCCCAATTTTCCCAAAAGCATCAAAACGTTTGCTTTGGTACCAAATGTAACATCCCTCAGGAATATTACTAAAAAAATAAATAATAAAAGAAATAAATTATGTCAAAGGACGCGTTAATAATTATCCCAACGCGGAAAAATTTAAATTTATGAAAAACACACGCCAAAACTTATAAAATAATATTTAAGTGTTGCAAGTTTCCAATATTCATGTTCATGAACAAAAACATAATGAAATACATGTGGACAAAATCCTAGCTCTAATCCCAAGCTAGCCCTCACTCCGTCGCCTGACATCCTCAGCACCACCTGTGTCAACATCTGCTCCCGTGTAACGAATCACACGATCATCGCCATACACAAACACACAAACAAGAAAGGGTGAGCTGAGAAAATAAAGTAACAGGAATATAAAACATAAGATAACTTATATTCCCATCTTATTCATTGTACATAGTTCTTGGCCAAGACCTTAACCCCAAGGCTTTATAGCCTTCAAATCACACAACTGGTTAGCCTTGAACTCTGGAATATGATGCTCACACGAACCTCCCCGCTCGTGGTCCTGCCTTTACGAACCTCCCCGCTCGTAGTCCTACTCTACGAACCTCCCCGCTCGTAGTCCTACTCTACGGACCTGCCCGCCCGTAGTCCAACACATGTGATCCACCAGCCCCGTACCTCCCCGCACGTGGCATCTCTCACCGTGAGCACGGAACATACGAACCTATCTCACTCGTATCCCCACGTGAGAGTAACTGGATATTAACCTCCCCGCTCATATCATCACATGTCAACCACCATCCATGAACCTACCCGCTCATGGCACACCATCTCCCGATCCAAGCAAAGCATCATTATCAGTTAAAACATCACACACGACTCGTAACTTGCTGCACAGCCGCCTGGCGCACCAGCCAGCACCGCCTGGCGAAACAGGCTCAGACCGCCTGGCGGTATTTGCCCGCCGCCAAGCGCCAGCGCTCTTCTAGTGCCACTATTTTTCCAACATCGCCTGGCATAGCACTCCCTTGCCGCCATGCGCCACGCAATGCAATGATCCTCCCTATTGTTCCTATCGCCTGGCAGGATTAGCGATCTGCCAGGCGCCATACCAGAAGCATTATACTGCAGGTTTTGGAACACTGTTAGGTTGACTCTATGATACAGATTACTCTATGGTACATTGTTCACTCATGAGTCAGTACCTGGTTCTGATTCCCCATCTATACAACTGGATTTGGTTTCCCTATAACCCATCACTATCATTTACCCTTTCCATTGGGGTTCACCTACACTTATGCAAATTACCTCATATCTCAGTTTAACAATAGCAGAACCAAATTCCACTCATTTCTGTTACCCCATTAAGCTTATCAGTATCAATCATATATTTACCCAATGATTCGAGCACTCGTCCATTACCCAATAACTCCTCCAAATTTCCATTTGTGCATGCCATTGAAATTCATAATTCCAACTTATCTATCATTCCTGTCTAACACTATCGATCAATACTATCAACCTTTCTAACATCAGATTAAGAATTTACCATCATTTTTATTACCTGTTAGACCACTTTGCACCCCATTTGCACGTACACCAATACCTTACCCGAGATACAGACATGATCTCCTTCTATTCCTCTATATTACCACCATTCAAGCTAACTTCTCTCCGAAACCATTTCGCCCATAATTCCTCTCACCGCCACTGTACCAAACTTCCCAGTGTGAAGCTTTCCAGTGGCCATCGCCTAGCGGCCAATAGGATGCCGCCAGGCGACACGTCAGTGTCTGGGAGAATCCCAGATTCCTTGCTCCTACGAACTCACTTCTATTCTACTGTTCAATCCATCACCACTCATTACTCTCGCGAAACCCGATCATTTTATACCACCAAACCACTTCATAATCCCATACCAATCAAATAAATACATCATTGATATCAAACTTTTGATAACTCAGAACCTTTCACACCCTTACTTGAACCCCTAGGTCTCGCAATCGCAACCTAAATTCTAACCACTCGTAGAGACATCGTAGCAGTAAAATCAATCATCAAATAAGGCAAACATATCAAATGGAACCTCAACACATGATGAAATTCCCGACATCACAGCAAAAGGTCAATAAACCTAGTACACTGCCCGACGGGATTCAACTCACCGCTAGGCAATTTCTGGGCGAGAACCCAGAAATGTTAAACAGATCGCATAATCAGGCAAAGAAACTCATCCAATTCGATTCATTCAATCACAATACAGTTAACACGAGACAAAACAAATAAAAACAACTCCCCTTACCTGGATTTCCCGCTCTCAAACCCGAATTGGTGAGTGTGTCTCGAAGCAAACCTCCTCTTCACTTATTTGCACTCGTCACACTATTTCTCCCTTCCAACTCCTCTCTGCAGTATGCCCACACTAGAATCCTTCTGCCAAAGTTCCTCCTCAGTTTCCAGGTATCTCTCTCTTTCCAATTACACGTACTCTCTCACTCACTCCTCTCTTAAGTGCTCTTTACACTCCACACGAAAATTACAATAAAAAGTGGCTTAAAGGGTATTCATTACCTATTTACTGAATATTTTCAGCCTTCTGGATTGGCACTCTTGACTACTAGGTTTTCCAAACCTTTTCACATTCATGCCAAAGGAAAAATTGGCAAAAAGAAAATATTTAGTTCTCAACAAGGTTCGAACCCACACCTATGCACATACCAAACCAAGTCCAAACCATTCAATCAATCCAGATTTCATGATAACTCCTACAATTCTAGGCATCTATCATCACCCCACGCATTCAGTATATATAAACACATAAAACGCATAATTTAAATAACACCCAAGTGGCACACATAGGACTCGAACCCAAGTCCTCACACACAATAAAGTACTCTCAACCACTTGAGCTAGTACTTTTCCACGTCATTGTTCCTCACATTAATTGTTTTAAATGTTTCTATTACTCGTCATAATTAAATAATTATTTAATTTTCTCGGGTCTTACAAGTATAACCTAAAAACTGATTCCAAACCAAAATGCTAAAAATCACTACTCAAACCTTACAAAGTGCACTAGAATGACATACAATTTGTAGCCATACTAAAATAACCTAAGAAACTGGAAAGAAGTTATCCCAAACAGTTTAAAATGATAAAATCTAGCTAAGAAAAACCTCAACTTACAAAAAAAACCAAAGACTCAAAATATGGCAACCTATGCCTATAATTAGTGACTAGAATAGGCCAAAACTGTAAAATATGAAAACTGCACTATTCTACTTATTTTAATTACTTAACCACTATGTAGACAACTTTTGAATTGTACAAGAAAGATATTAATGAAGTCAAAATTCGAAATTAACAAGAAAATTATAATTTCACTACTTAGAACCTAAAACTAGCACCTAAAACTAAAATTAGTGCTAATATTATAAATTTGAGAATAAAATTGTAATGCAAGTATATAAGTAGGTTTTAAATGATAGAGGACTATAAAAATAGAGACAAGATAGGTTGTAAGGGCTGGTGGAGGGCAGGGTGTTAGTGATTCACACATCCCTCCTCCTAAAACCTTAACTAGTTTGTAGCAAAGTTGGGTTTAAGAGGTGGTTTTGTGATTTTTGAGTTTTGAATTTAGTTTTAGCATTCACTTAATCAAGTTTATCATATATAAGCAAATTTTAGGTCATTTGCATGACATAATTCTTATGTTACTTTATTCAAACATTTCATCAAACACTTAGTGAAACCATATTCTTCATTGAGTCATTTTGTCAAACAGTTTCTGATTTTGCATTTAGGCATAAAATTAGGACACCAAAGTACCTAGAAAACATTCATGGCATGCTTCAAAACAGTTCTGCATATTGTGTAGGACATTATCAAGCTGACACAACGAATTCTTTGAAAATCGTCAAATTTAACCTTTAAAAAGTTTAGTTGATGATTCATAACTATGATGCAAAATTAGTGTTGTAAACACCTAACTTGATTATTTTTTTCATTCAATTAGTGTGCACAAGTTGTGTGGCCTATTTTTATGCAGAAAAAGTTAACCAAGGACTGATAGAGGCCGTACCCCACCAAATTAAAATAGATAAATGCAACATGTGGTAACCAACCAGAGTCATCTCCCAACGATCAATGTTCTTGTTCAAAGCTTCATTTTTCAGACAAACACAACACCTATAACACAGAGGGGGTTGGCATATTCAGTTTCAACACAAAATTACTAAAACATAATTGCAGTTTTGATTAAATAGTCACGAAAACAGCAAAGATTCCTTGCTTCGAATGAAATTTCACCCATCACAGATTACAAACTGAATTGGTTTCGTTATTCCTCACGAAACTTGCTATTAAACAACTAAGCAGAGCTTAACCACGAATTCAACGTGCAATTAAGCATTGCAAACGCTCATGAGTTTGTCATGGTTCATTAAGCATGAAAATCAACTAAAATGAATTTCCCATTCTGAAAATTAAGCAAAAACAGATTGGGTTCTTCAATTAAAACGCAAACGCAAATCCACTACGAAGAAATAACAAAACTCAACTCAATAAAACATTAATCTCAAGGTTTCATTTCATTCTTTGCAAGGAATCAGTGCATAAGAAAATTAGTTGCCCATGGAATTCAAATCAACAACAAAATGCAAACCGAAATACATAGTTAAGAGGAGAAAATAAGACAGAAAACACAAATTCAAAGAAATAATGTGCAGAAAATGTTACTAATTGCTCCAATTTGTGGAAGAATCATGAACCCTAAACATGGGTGCTCTCCAAATCGTCAAAATAGATTGGGGGAAGAAGAAGAATAAGTGATTGCCATGCTAGAAAACCCTAAAAAAATGTGGTCACATCAAATATGTCACTCCTATTTATAAAAATGTCATTTTGCCACTCAGAATTAAAAAAATTATAGGCTTAAAATGCTGGCCCAATGACGTGGACGGGCTGATTGACATGGCGCAGACGTGACAATGATGTGGAAATGACATGGCAACTCTCTTCATCTGAAGATTAATTTCCAAGCTCCAAAATTGCTTTACCCAAATACCAAAAAATAATTAAAAACGAAAATTAGGCCAAATAATTTGAAATTAACCCAAATTCGGAATAGTGGCCCAATAAAGCGCAACAAATGAAAACACACTAAAAATAAACAATTAAGCACTGAAAAACTATCAAATCGGTACACAAAGGCTAGTGGAATGGATGAAAATAATAACTCATCAAAATCGACCACACTTACCCTTTTGCACTCTGGGCAAAAATAGAAAGTAAAGCAAAGCAAGGACATCACAGACATAACAAGAGAGACAAAAAGAGACACAAGACAAACAGACTCGAAACAGACAAATGGAAACACATCCAACATAGAAGGATTCAAAGCTGCAAGGTATCCATGAACATCATCCAAGCAATTCAAAACATGTCAAGTACTCAGTTCAGCTCAAAGAGAGAATTGAAAGCTACATAACCTCACAAAATATGCACTATATCACTCAAATCTCTAGGCTACTATTTACTCTCAAAGCACCCTTGAAAAACGAACATCAAACAGACTAGGCAAGCCTCTAGAACCAACAACCAAACCAAAACACATGCAAATCAAAATCAGAAGGACTTTTCAAGGTTGTAATGGGGTTGAGGACAAGGTGTGGAACATATGGATAAGTGGCTAAAAAGAACCAAAGGAAATAGAGGAGCAATGGGGAAATACGTCAAAATCAAACATGAGAGCAATTCCAAACTCCAACACTTTTAGATTCAATTCTCACACAATGCTCAAACCCAAACCCAAACCTTTTTTCTTTCTTTTATTTTCTTTTCAATCAATTTTTTTACTTTTCTCATTTCTTTTCATTTTTTAGTAGAGAAACAATAGTTTTGAAGTCCGACATAAAATATACAAATGAGAAATCCATGAACAAAACAGGTGTGCGCACAACCACACTTATTGTGCGCAACCACACTTAAAAGATAACACATATTCCCAAAACAATTCCAAAGATCCAAAATTTCCTAAGGCAGGGTGTATCATGGTTTTTCAGGCTAAGGGCTTGTAATGAGTTGTAGAACAATGAAAGAGTATGAGGCTCAAAAAGGGCTATCAACGGAAACAGTCCAAGGTAGGCTCATCTGGCTATAGGCTCATCAGAACAAAATTGCCTAAATCATATCCAAACATCTATGTGAATTAGAAAAGCATAAGAAAAAGTCAAGCCAAGGCCACTGTGCAAGCATTCAAGAGGCATATATCACACAACAAAGAATAAAGAGTGACTCAAATCCTCACACATGGTAAAACAATTCAAAAGCAACTTGACATGCAAAGAGAAAACAAGGATATCAGTCCACAGAACAACTAACAACTCATTATCCAAAAGTGAAGTTAGTGTCCCACACAAAAAACAGAAACTTAACATAAATTAACAAAAAATGAGACAAACTACTAGCTCTCCCCACACTTAAAGTACACATTGTCCCAATTTGACTCAAGCATAATATCAAACAATCAAACATCAGCAAATGTACCTAGACAAGTGCAATAAAAGTAAGGAAGGAGAAAGAAAACTCCCTGAATTATGGTGAAACAGAAGTGGGATCAAGTAAGGAAGTCTCCTCTACAACAGTATCCACCAAGGCAGGGTTGCTGAGGAATGGCTTCAGACGATGCCCATTCACTTTGAAGCTCTTATTGGTGGATTGGCTCTTGATCTCAACTGCACCATAAAGATAAACATTAGTCACCACAAAAGGACCAATCCACTTTTACCGCAACTTACCACCCATGAGACCAAGTCTGGAGTTGTACAATAACACTTGCTGATCAACAACAAACTCTTTCCTCACTATGGAGCTATCATGGAATCTCTTGGTTTTCTCTTTGTAGAACAGAGAGTTCTAATATGCTTTCAGGCGGATCTCATCTAACTCATTCTGCTGCAACTTTCTTTCCTCCCCAGCTTGATCAAGTGAGAAGTTGCATGATTTGACAGCCTAGTAGGCTCGGTGCTCTATTTCCATTGGTAGGTGGCATGGCTTACCAAAGACGACCTGATAGGGAGACATCCCAATAAGTGCCTTGTAAGCAGTCCTATGAGCCTAGATAACGTCTTCAAGTTTGTTGCTCCATTCCTTTCAGTTGGGCTGGACAATCTTCTCCAAGATCCGCTTGATCTCTCTATTTGATATCTCGTCTTGCCCGTTAGTTTGGGGGTGATATGGTGTGGAAATTTTATGCATAACCCCGTACTTTCGAAGCAAAGCCTTCATGGACCTATTGCAGAAATGGGTGCCCTGGTCATTAACGATAGCTCTAGGAATTCCAAACCTGCAGAATATGTGAGACATGATAAAGTCTATAACAACTCGAGCATCGTTAGTCCTGGTGGCTTTAGCTTCCACCCACTTTGAGACATAATCAACAACAAGTAAGATGTAAGTGAAACCAAAATAAACAGGGAAAAGGCCTATGAAATCTATACCCCAAACATCGAAGACCTCATAGAACAACATGGGTTGTTAAGGCATCTGTTGTCTCCAAGAAATGGCTCATCCCGCTCTCTAGCATTGCTCACATGTGCTGCAAATCCTCCACGCATCCTTGAGGATGGTGGGCCAGTAAAATCCACAATTCAGCACCTTACGAGTTATCCTCTGTGTGCCAAGATGACCACCAAATGCAGATGAATGACAAAATTGAAGGACCGAGTCAATCTCGTGGTTCAAAATGCATCTCTTGGTAACCTGATCACTGCACATCTTCCACAAATAGGGGTCATTCCAAATATAATACTTAGCGTCGCTCTTCAATTTATCACATTGAGCTTTGGACGCTAATGGAGGAAAAATTGAAGCAACTAAGTAATTCACAATATTAACAAACCAAGGTGAGGGAAAAGAAGAAAGTGTCAATAAACTCTCATCCGGAAAATCATCCTGGATCGGTGAAGCATCATCAACAGACCTTTCAATCCTGCTCAGGTGGTCTGCAGCCAAGTTTTGTGCTCCGTTCCTATCCAGGATCTCCAAATCAAATTCCTAGAGCCAGAGCATCCATCTAATCAGTCGAGGCTTGGATTCTGCCTTCTTCAATAGGTACTTCAGAGTTGCATGGTCAGTAAACACAACAACAGGAGAACCAAGCATATAAGATCTAACCTTTTCAAGTGCAAAAACAACCGCAAGAAGCTCCTTCTTTGTTGTGGTGTAGTTTTCTTGGGAAACATCCAATGTCCTGGGGGCGTAGTAGATTACCCTCATCTGCTTGTCAATCCTTTGAGCCAGAACGACCCCCAATGCATAATTGGATGCATCTCACATCAGCTCGAACGGGGTTGTCCAATCGGGCGCCTAAATGATCAGAGTGGTGGTTCGGGCCTTCTTGAGGCAATCGAAAGCCTTTTTGCATTCGTCACTAAAGATGAACTCAAAATCTTTTTGCAGCAAGTTGGACAGCAGAAGGGCCTTCTTGTTGAAATCCTGAATAAAGCGCCTGTAAAACCTTGCGTGACTAAGAAAAAAACGAACCTCTCACACAGAAGAGGGGTAATGCAAATTTGAAATAACTGAAATCTTAGCATGGTCAACTTCAATGCCCTTACTCGAAATTATGTGCCCCAAAATTATGCCCTGTTCTACCATGAAATGGCATTTCTCAAAATTGAGAATAAGGTTAAATTGGATGCACTTATTCAAAACTTTGTCCAGACTATCTAAACATGCATCAAAAAAGGATCCATAAACAATAAAATCATCCATAAACACCTCTATGCAGTTTTCAAGAAAATCACCAAAATGCTAAACATGCATCGTTGGAATGTATCAGGGTCATTGCATAGGCCAAAAGACATCTTCCTATAGGCAAAAGTGTCAAAGGGGCAAGTGAATGTGGTTTTCTCTTGGTCCTCAGGAGCAATATGGATTTGAAAATAGCCAAAAAAACCATCAAGAAAATAGTAATGAGATTTACCTACCAAGCGCTCAAGCATTCGGTCAATAAAAGGCAGGGGAAAGTGGTCTTTCCTGGTTTCTTGATTTATCCTTTTGTAGTTGATGCAAACTCTCCAACTGTGTTGCACTCTGGTTGGAATCAGCTCCTCTTTTTCATTCTTGACTATAGTGAGGCTTGCCTTTTTAGGAACAACATGGATAGGGCTGACCCACTGACTATCTGAAATAGGATAGATGATCCTAGCTTGTAGAAGCTTGGTCACCTCCTTCTTGACAACATCTAAGATCACAGGGTTGAGTCACCTTTGTGACTGTCTCATTAGCTTTGCTCCATCTTCCAATAATATCCTCTGCATGCATGTTGATGGGCTAATACGAGGAATGTCAGTCAATGTCCATCCAATCGCCTTCTTGTGCTTTTTAAGAACATGCAATAACCTCTGCTCTTGTTCAGAAGTGAGGGAGGTAGAGATGATCACATGCAGTCTTTGCTCATCCTCCAAATATACATACTTGAGGTTGTTTGGTATGGGTTTTAACTCTGGATTGCTGGATGCTGGCTGAATATCAGGAAGCAGAGGGGGGGGGAGAAATGGGTTCCACAACTTGTACCTCGACATAACAATTAGATGCACATGTACTTCCTGCAATATGGTTAGTGAATTCTGACCGTGTAACATCAAAATCATATGGTACAACACCTAGAGAGTCAAACTCAAAATCAACATCAAAATCATAATCATAATCAGAATATGAATATGAATATGAATCAGAGTCAACACCAATGCATGCAAATTCAGACAATTCAAACACAGATGAATATTTCATGCAATGCAAAGGGTGGAAATTAGAAATATGTCCATCAACAATATCATCAATGATATCAACGTGAAAAATAGAGTGATCCTTAAAAGGATGTTTCATGGCATACGGAATATTAAATCGCACCACAATATCATCAAACTCCATGGACAAAGTACCTGCATGGACATCAATCTTGGTTCGTGCAGTTTTCAAAAAAGGTCAGCCTAAAATGAGTGGTGCAGAACCATGTGAAAATTCTTTTTCCATATCAAGAATGTAAAAATTAGCAGGGAAAATCAATTCACCAACACGAACCAAGACATCATCAACTAAACCTTCGGGGTGGGCAACACTTCTATTTGCCAACTGAATCACCACACTTGTAGGTTGTAGGGGTCCAAGAGAAAGAGATTTAAAAATAGACAGAGGCATTACATTTATTGAAGCATCAAGATCAAATATTGCATTTTCAAATTTATTGTTAGCTATTATGCAAGGTACACAAAATGTACTTGGGTCCTTGCACTTCTTAGGAATCTGTGGAATAAATTTACCTATCAATGCTGACACATTTTCCCCCATGTTGATCTTCTCATTTCCCTTTAGCCTCTTTTTGTGCGTGCACAGCTCCTTCAAGAACTTTGCATATCTGGGGATCTGTTTAATGGCATTCAATAGAGAAATGTTCACCTCCACCTTCCTGAATGTTTCTAAGATCTCCCTGTCAACCTCTTCCATCTTTTTGCATGGAATGACTCTTGGAGGGAAAGGAAGAGGGATGGAAGGTGCAACAATAGAGGTGGAAGGCGTAGGAGTCACACTAGATGTGGAAGGACCGACTACATGAGCATCACGCTTTCTCTGAAGTGTGGCAGGGTCAACTTCCTTTTCAGGTGTGGACTAAGTAGTGGGAACTTCAATCTTCTTCCCAGATCTCAATGTGATAGCACTCACATTTCTCGAATTTTCAACTGTTTGTGATGTTAGCTTGTCAGAATTCTAAGCTTATGCTTGGTTTAGCTGAGTGGCCATCTGCCCCATTTGGTTTGTCAGACTCTGAATTGAAGCTCTAGTCTCCTGCTAGAATTGCATATTTTGAAGGGTCATCATCCTGACTAACTCCTCCGATGAAGTAGAAGATTAAGGTGCAGTAGGAGCTGGGGTAGCAGCAGGGACAAGTGGAACTTGGGCAGCTTGTGGTGTAGGTGCAACTCTTTGTTGTGGGTAAGGAGGTGGCTGCATATTTTAAACCTGTTGGTTTTTTTGTTGTTGCTGGTTGCCCTAGTTTCCCCATCTCAGATTAGGATGATTCCTTCATCCTGGATTGTATCTATTTGTTGACAAATCATGGTTTTGTTGCTGGTGTTGGGGCCTATTGTTGAAAATGTTAGCAGCATAGGCTTGAGGAGTATCAGAAGATGCAGAAGTCGTGACCTATTGCAAGGCAGATCAAGAATCTGTGAAATGCTCAACTGACGTGCAAATGCCACAAAGTCTTGCAGTAGAAGGTGCAGCTCTTTGATCCGCAGCAAGTTGGTTGACTAAGGTGGTAAGAGCATCAATCTTGGTCTCCAACTTGTTAGTGTATTCGGAAGCTCCTACATCATGAACTTCCCTAACAACAATGGCATCATTTCTTGTGCCAAATTGCTGAGAGTTAGAGACCATGTTCTCAATCAATTTCCTCGCTACTGTTGGGGTTGAATTACCAAGAGCACCACCACTTGCAGCATCAATCATGCTTTTATCCATATGGTGAAAGCCTTCATAAAAATACTGAAGAAGCAGATGCTCAGATATATGGTGGTGTGGGCAACTAGAACACAAATTCTTGTATCTCTCCCAATATTCGTAGAGACTCTCCTCAGATTGTTGCTTGATGCCAGAGATCTCCTTTCTTATGGCTGTGGTCCTAGATGCAGGGAAGAATTTGGCCAAGAACAATCTCTTCAAGTCATCCCAGCTCGTGATGGACCTGGGTGCAAGGTAGTACAACCAATCTTTTGCATTGCCCTCAAAGGAATGAGGAAAAGCCTTCAAGTACATACGATCTTCTTGGACATGTGCAAGCTTCATGGTGGAGCACACAACATGGAACTACTTCAGATGCTTACACAGGTCCTCACCTACAAGTCCATGAAACTTTGGCAACAAATGGATTAATCTTGTTTTTAAAACATAAGGAACTTCTTCCTTAGGATACTGAATGCACAATAAGTCATAAGTGAACTCACGTGCAGTCAGCTCACTCATTGTTCTCTCATGAGGTGGAGGTTAAGCCATGTTATCAGTTTCAAAATGAATGTCAAAATGATCAGTATAGACAGTATGCTCAGAATGATCAGAATGCACAGAAATAGGAGTATCAGGTGAATCAGGAAAAGGTCACAAACGCTGGATACACAGATGGATTCCTATTATGCCTAACTCCTCTGTGGAATGTTTTATCAATCTTAGGATCAATTGTTGTAAGTCACTTGGATTTCCCCTAGTCATGCACTAAAATACATTAATTCTAATGGTATCGGCATAACAAAGGGTAAAACTACAAGTATACTCAAACGAATGCCAAATGACTTGAAAATTTATAGGATTGTCCTTTGAGTGATCAAACAGTACCACAAAAAAATCAACTCAAAACTCAATGTGTAAGTATTTTTAAATTTTTTTCAAAAGTGAAAAAAATGAAGAAAAATCACAAAAAATATTGATGAAAAATAGAAAATGGCATTTTCTAGAGAATCTGAGTTTGATAATTGGCAGAGTGGGATTCTACCAAAGTAGAAAATCAAATTCCACCCCAAATACAATAAAATAATAGTGATTCTGATAACCAGAGCAAAAGTTATGGTCTCTGAAGTTTAACTTAAAATCAGTCAAATTTTTTTTTGAATCTCTCAAGTCACACCATACTAGCTGCTCCAGCCATTTTTCCCATCAAGTTCAAGGTCTTAAAAGTGGGGAAAAAAATTTCAAGTAAAAACAAGCATTGTAACTACCAGAACAAAATTCCACAAGAAAAATGCCAGAATTCAACACTATTCATGCACTAATCACTACTATAGAAATGACACTATTCATGCGCCGCGATACTATTCACTCTACCACACAAACAACACGCACACTACATAAAACACAGAAACACTATCACAATAAACATATACCAAATCAATCACATTTGAACGACACAAACATCAACGACACTCACTATTGATCCCCGGCAACGACGCCAAATTTTGGTAGAGGTTGTAACCCACCAAATTAAAACAGATTAATGCAACATGTGGTAACCAACAAAAGTCGTCTCCCAACGACCAATGTTCTTGTTCAAAGCTTCATTTCACAGACAAACAAAACACCTATAACATAAGGGGGTTGGCAGATTCAGTTTCAACGCAAAATTACTAAAACATAGTTGCAGTTTTGATTAAATAGTCACGAAAACAACAATTTCTTACTTCGAATGAAATTTCACCCATCACAGATTATAGAGCTGTCAAAACGGGACACCCGGTCCGGCTCACCACGGGTTAGCCACTCAGTGAGCCAACCCAACCCGGCTCATTTATTTGCGAGCCAAGAAAATGTCAACCCGGCCCGGCCCACCACGGGTTGGTGGATTAAACAGGTTGGCTCACTTATTTTAAAAAAAGTTATTTTTTCAATTCTAAAAAAAATTAAATTCCTATTCTAATTAAAATGTAAATAAAGGTAAGGCATTGAGTGGCTTTAAGTTACAAAACTAAAAATTAAAAACTAAAACACAACCACTGTTACAAAAAAAATGCCACCAAAGTTCATGATTCAAATGCCATCACTGCAAATATAAGTGAATTCAAGTGAATCCAATGCAATATTCACGTAATTGTAGGTTTTTAGGTTTTTAGGGTTTCTATTTTTATTTTTTATACATTGTCATCCAAACCTGCCAATAATTTAAAAAAATCATCCACACATTTAGGTTTTTAGGGTTTCTATTTTTATTTTTTAATATGATTTAAATTAAATAATTTAATATTTAGAATTGGGTGGGTTGGTGAGCCAACCCGACTCACCACAGGTTCAACTCAGGTGAGTCAGGTTCTTAATGGACCGGGTTGGCTCGCGGGTTATAACCCGTTTTGACGGCTCTAACAGATTACAAACTGAATTGGTTTCGTTATTTTGTTAAACAACTAAGCGTTTAACCATGAATTCAACATGCAATTAAGCAATGCAAACGTTCATGAATTTGTCACAGTTCATTAAGCACGAAAATCAACTAAAACGAATTTCCTACTCTGAAAATTAAGCAAAAACATATTGGGTTCTTCAATTAAAATGCAAACGCAAATCCACAACGAAGAAATAACAAAACCCAACCGAACAAAACATTAATTTCAAGGTTTCATTTCAATTTTTGCAAGGAATCAATGCGTGCGAACATTAGTTGCCTATGGAATTCGAATCAACAACATAATACAAACTGAAATGCATAGTTAAGAGGAGAAAATAAGACAGAAAATGCAAATTCAAAGAGATAATGTGCATAAAACGTTACTAATTACTCCAATTTGTGGAAAAATCAATAAAATGCATGAACCCTAAACATGGATGCTCTCCAAATCGTCAAAACAGATTGCGGGAAGAAGAAGTGGCTGCCATGCTAGAAAACCCTCAAAAAAAATGTGGTCATATCAAATATGTCACTCTTATTTACGAAAATGTCATTCTGCCACTCAGAATTACAAAAATGCCACTATGGACTGAAAATGTTGGCCCAATGACGTGGACGGGCTAACTGACATGGCGCATATGTGACAATGATGTGACAGCTCTCTTCATCTGAAGATTAATGTCCAAGCTCTAAAATTGTTTCATCCAAATACCTAAAAATAATTAAAAATGAAAATTATGCCAAATAATGTGAAATTAACCCAAATTCGGAACAAGTGCCCAATAAAGCCCAACAGATGAAAACACACTAAAGATAAACAATTAAGCACTGAACAACTATCAAATGGGTACACAAAGGCTAGTGGAATGAAGGAAAATAATGACTCATCATGGACAAAAAAACTAACAAAAACAAAGAAAGAATGCAGTAACTTGGCTGAAAAGCTGAAAACTTGACGAAGAGTTAACTTTTTGCCTTTATTCTCTATTCTGAAATCTATGATGCAAAACTAGTAAAAACAATACCAAGGACCTACTAAACAAAGATAAAATTATTAAAGGTACCTAAGAAACAACTCAAAACTAAAATTCCACCTAAAAGTCAAAATTTCACTACCTTAAACCTCTAAAAACACACTAAAACTAGGCTCAAACGAAGCTTATGGTTAACCATGGCTAGAACTAGAAAGGAACAATCTAGAGAAGGTTAAAATGACTTAAGAAAAATTAAATCCTAACTCACAAACTATCTCCTTAAAGATTTACCAAAAATCACTACCTAAAACCAAGACTAGTCTATCAAATCAACCCTTTGCTATATGCATGTAATATGATAACCTATGGAATTGTAATCTAACTATCCTAACCAGTTTATAGTGGCAAAAAATGACTACCAAACACCTCATACTGCTAAAACTAACTACAACTAAAAATCTAAGTACTTAAGACCTAATATTAGCACTAAACTATGCTAAAACTAACCAAATTTAGAGCTGAAGTAAACTACTGCATAAAACTTTTATAAACCCCCTTAGACGTCTTCTAGTTACAAAAAGAAATGTAGAGAAGACATCAGAAAATAGAATTAGGAAGGGAATTCAAATCTGCCTAGTGAAAACACAAAAAATCAACTACAAATTGGTCAAAATGAGCTAAGACTACCCAATCAGCAAAGGAAATGTTGAGGAATGATGCAAAAACAATGTAATTAGTATATGAAAGATGAAAACTAAGCTAAAAGTGAAGAATATCAAGGAAAACGAAAGCTGGTGTGGAGACTAACTTGTGTGGCTAGTTTATGAATCTCTAGTCTAGTTAAACACCTAACTTGATTATTTTTTCATTGAAATGTAGCATTAATCTAGATGAAATTATGCATGACCCCTATGGCAGCAAAAACTTTAGATGTGTATTAATCAAAAACTGATTCCTACATAAAATTCT